>JACKQG010001074.1_pt1 | contig 38479 bp, 43 predicted proteins | sample 8237621 | NCBI WGS metagenome assembly JACKQG01 (sample SAMN15677084, study PRJNA649215) | marine metagenome | biome: marine; feature: Black Sea; material: saline water; isolation source: suspended particulate matter (SPM) from the Black Sea western gyre | collected 2013-06-09/2013-06-10 | depth... | reverse complement strand
AGTTGCATAGCGATCCAGGCGCCGAACGAAAATCCGGCAATCCAGCAAGTCTGGGCGTTGGGATTGTGGGTCTGCATCCAGTCCAGGGCCGATGCGGCGTCGCTCATTTCACCAATGCCGCTGTCGAATTGACCTTGCGAGCGTCCGACACCGCGGAAATTAAAGCGGAGCACCGAAAAACCTCGTTTGACGAAGGTTTGATACAAGGCGTAGGTCACCTTGTTGTTCATGGTGCCACCGTGCAAAGGATGGGGGTGAAGGACGAGGGCAATGGGGCCACCGGGCTTTTTTGCGTGCTGATATCGGCCTTCGAGGCGACCTTCGGGGCCGTTAAAAATAACTTCAGGCATGATGCTGTCTGACTCTGTAAAGGTTGAAGCAGGGGTTAAAGCGGCTATATCAATTTTTATAATAGGGTTGCAAAAGCCGCGGAAAATATAAATTTAAGTCAAATACTTGACCTGGGAAGTCGGGTATATTATATTGCACTGATGTTAAGGCCATGGAATGCTTTGACGCCTTAGGCGCACGTTTGGCAACGTCTCCTGACTGAACCGCTGCCACAGATATAAAGATAATCGGATGATTTTCAAGAGATTTAAAGAAGATATTGATGCCTTTTTGGCTCGCGACCCTGCAGCTCAATCCCGAATCGAGGTTGCCCTGTGTTATCCGGGCTATCACGCGCTGTTGTTTTATCGCCTGACGAACATGTTGTGGCGCAACAACTGGCGGTTATTGGCGCGGTTTATATCTTCGATCGGCAAGCTTTTGACGATGATTGAAATTCATCCCGGTGCCGCTATCGGTCGCCGTTTTGTGATTGATCATGGCAGTGGCATTGTCATCGGTGAAACATCCATCATTGGTGATGATGTGACCCTGTATCAGGGCGTCACCCTGGGTGGTGTGTCGCCATCCATTGAATCTCACGCCCAGGTTAATCAGAAACGCCATCCGACCCTTGCCAACGATGTGATTATCGGTTCCGGGGCTCAGGTTTTGGGACCCATTACCATTGGTGAAGGTGCCCGCGTCGGCGCCAATGCGGTTGTCCACAAGGATATTCCCGCTGGCGTCACCGCTGTTGGGATTCCGGCCCGTGTCGTCATGCCTCGCGACAAGACCAAGGCCAAAGAATTTGTCGCTTATGGTGAACCGGTTGAGGGCTGCCCGGATCCGGTGCTGCGCACGATTGAGGAATTACGCCAACAGGTAACATCGCTCATGACCCATATTGAAGAAATGGAGAGTCGTCTGGACGGGGAACAAGCAGACGACAAGATGAGTAAAAGCAACGCGGCCAGGGCTTCCGGGGGGAAGTCTTGAGCGCTTTATATCGACAAGGAGAGATAACGTGAAACTAAGCACTAAAGGACGTTACGCCGTTATGGCTATGGTCGACCTGGCAAGTTGTTCGGCCAAAAAGGGCAAGGCGGTTTCCCTGGCTGATATTGCTGAACGTCAGGAAATATCACTTTCCTATCTGGAACAGCTTTTCGGCAAGTTGCGCCGTTGCGGGCTGGTCAAGAGCGTCCGTGGTCCCGGCGGCGGATATCTGCTTGCCCGTCCATATGAAGACCTGAGGGTTTCAGATATTATTACTGCCGTTGACGAAACCGTTTCGGCGACTCGGTGTGCACCGGGTTCAGCCGAAGGCTGTCTGCACGATAAAAGCCGTTGTCTGACCCATGACCTATGGCAGGAACTGACAAATCAAATCACCCTTTACCTGAATTCTGTTTCCCTTGCCGATGTTTGCGAACGTCGGATTCTTGGAACCAGTGGACTACAGCTGGCACCGCACAAGGACGAAGAAACGTCGATTGCTGCGGCTCAGTAATAAATTTTGAACGTTGAGGACAGCGGGCACAACATGAGCGACTACGTCTATCTGGATCACAATGCGACGACCTTGGTACGGCCCGAAGCCGCTCGGGCGGTTACTGCTGTGATCTCTGCTGTTGGCAATCCTTCGTCCGTGCATGGGCCGGGCCGGGCCGCACGCAAGACAATGGAGGAGGCGCGCCGCGCCGTTGCCAGACTGCTCAATGCCGAGCCCGCTGATGTGATTTTTACCAGTGGCGGTACTGAAGCCAACAACCTTGCCCTTGAAGGATCAGGACGGACCCGGCGACTGGTTTCAGCCGTTGAGCATCCTTCCGTTCTGGCTGGTGGCGGCGAAGTTATTCCGGTTGATCATAACGGCCACGTCGATCTTGATCGCCTTGAAGAACGCCTGTTGGCCGATGATACCCCGGCACTTGTTTCCGTGATGCTGGCCAATAACGAAACCGGCGTTATTGCACCCATAGGGGATGTTGTCGCTATTGCCCATCGGCACGGCGCGTTGGTTCATTGTGACGCCATTCAGGCGGCCGGAAAAATTGCCGTAGACGTGATTGCCCTGGGCGTCGATATGATGACCATATCGGCCCATAAAATTGGTGGACCGTCCGGTGCAGGCGCTTTGATTGTCCCCGGAATCTCTACGTCTTCGGGGGCAGAGATTAGGGGTATGCAGTTTGGTGGCGGACAGGAACGTGGTTACCGGGTCGGTACCGAAAATCTGGTTGGTATTTCCGGCCTTGGTGCCGCCGCCGCTGCCGCCCATGCGGGACTTCAGGATTTTGCCCGGTTGGCCGATTTGCGCGATGCGATCGAGCAAGGTGTTAAAGGCATTGAACCGCGGACGACAATCATGGGTGAAGATGTTCAGCGGCTTCCCAACACCACCTGTCTGACCATGCCGGGCGTCGATAGCCAGACCCAGGTCATGGCCTTTGATCTGGCTGGTGTCGGGATCAGCGCCGGTTCGGCCTGTTCATCAGGCAAGACCAAGGCGTCGGGTGTGCTGAAGGCGATGAACATGTCTGACGAGGTCGCAAGCTCTGCGGTTCGGGTGTCGCTGGGCTGGCCGAGTACGGCGCAGGATGTGAAAGCATTTCTCGCCGCGTGGCGCGATATATACGGACGACAAAACATAGATAAAATTTCCAGCCCGGCGGCCTGAATAGGCCCTTGGCGAAAACCAAAACAGTACCTATCTAAACGTTGAATGATTAAGACTTGAAGCAGGAAAAATTAAAATTATGACCACGACAAAAAGCCACTGGAGCAAAGACGCACCCCTGTATCTGGATTATCAGGCGACGACGCCGACCGATCCCAGGGTGGTCGAAAAAATGCTGCCGTTTTTCTCGGAACGCTTTGGCAATCCCCATTCCAGAACCCATCATTATGGTTGGGACGCCGAAGAAGTGGTTGAAGAGGCGCGGGCCCAGGTTGCCTCGCTGATTGGTGCTACACCTAAGGAAATCATTTTCACATCCGGTGCTACCGAATCCAACAATCTGGCCCTCAAAGGCGTCGGTAACTTTTATAAGGATCGGAAAAATCACATCATCACCTGTGTTACCGAACACAAGTGCGTGCTCGATACCTGCCGTCATCTCGAACAGGATGGCTTTGACATTACCTATCTGCCGGTTCAGGAAAACGGCCTGATCGAACTTGATAAACTGGCCGCTGCAATCACCGAAAATACGTTGATGGTTTCGATCATGGCCGTCAATAACGAAATCGGGGTTATTCAGCCGATCAAGGAAATCGGCGCGCTATGCCGCGAAAACGGTGTTTTCTTCCACACCGATGCGGCCCAGGCTGCCGGTAAAATCCCCCTTGATGTGGATGACATGAACATCGATTTGATGAGCATTTCCGGCCACAAGCTATATGGCCCCATGGGCATTGGTGTGCTGTACGTACGCCGCCGTCCGCGGGTTCGGATTGTCGCCATGATTAATGGCGGTGGACAGGAACGCGGGATGCGCTCGGGCACCCTGCCGACACCGCTTTGTGTCGGTATTGGGGAAGCCTGCGCACTCGCCGAAAAGGAAATGGGGGCCGAGGCCGAACGCCTGAAAATGCTGCGCGACCGCTTTCATGCCGGCATCAATGAACGCTTGAGCGAGGTCTACCTGAACGGCGATCTTGAACACCGGATTCCTGGTAACCTGAACCTCAGCTTTGCTTACGTGGAAGGCGAGGGCCTGATGATGGGTGTCAATGACCTGGCCGTTTCCAGTGGTTCGGCCTGTACATCTGCTTCCCTTGAGCCATCCTACGTGTTGCGCGCCCTGGGGGTTGAGGAAGAGCTTGCTCATACCTCACTGCGTATCGGACTTGGTCGCTTCACCACCGAAGAGGAAGTCGATTACGCCGTCGAAAAGATTGCCACCGAAGTTACACGCCTGCGCGAAATGAGCCCGCTTTGGGACATGGCCCAGGAAGGTATCGATTTAAAGTCCATTGAATGGGCTGACCACTAAGTTGTTTGATTATTGCCGGGTATTTCCTCAGGCATGCTAACGGAGAAGACAAAATGGCTTACAGCGACAAGTTGCTAGATCACTACGAAAATCCCCGCAACGTCGGGATTCTTGATAAAGACGACACCGGCGTCGGCACCGGCCTTGTCGGCGCCCCGGCGTGCGGCGATGTCATGAAATTGCAGATCCAGGTCGATGAAGACGGTATCATTGAAGACGCCAAGTTCAAGACCTTCGGCTGCGGTTCAGCGATTGCTTCAAGCTCGCTCGTGACCGAGTGGGTCAAAGGTAAAACCCTTGATGAAGCGGCCGAAATAAAGAACACTGATATCGCGCAGGAATTGGCTTTACCGCCGGTGAAAATTCATTGCTCGGTTTTGGCCGAAGATGCGATCAAGGCGGCGATTACGGATTACAGGTCGAAGAAAGAATCGAAAAGCGAAGCCGCCGAATAAGGCACCTTTATAGTGAAGATGGAGAATACCAAGAGATGAATGAACGTCCGGCAATGATGACGGTCAGCGACGCTGCCGCCAAACAGGTTCAGGCTCTGCTAGACGGGCGCGGCAAGCCGTCTACTGGTATCCGTATCGGGGTTCGCACCAAGGGTTGTTCAGGCATGTCCTATACCCTTGAATTCGCCGACGAAAAGGGTCCGTTCGATGAAATCCTTGAAGACAAGGGTGTGACCATCCTGATCGACCCGAAGGCGACGATGTTTATAATTGGTACTGAAATGGACTACGTTGAAGACAAGCTGGAATCCGGTTTTGTGTTCTCTAACCCCAATGAAAAGGGTCGCTGTGGTTGCGGTGAATCCTTCCACGTTTAAAATCGCCCGTATGTTATAAAAATTGGGACCGTTTCCTGCCAATCAGGGACGGTCCCAAGTTGTATTAAAGGAAACGGTAAAACCCATGGATGGCCCTGACAGCGCTGCTGATAGAGCACCCGCAGAGGAAGTTGGCATTATTGCCTGCTGGTCGTGCAAGGGCCCTGTAAAGCAGGTTAATCCCTTATGCGAGACCTGCGGTGCGGTGCAGCCGCCGGGTCAAATGGACCATTATCAACGCCTTGGCCTGGCTGTTTCTTTTGATATCAATGTTGCTGATCTCGATCAGCTTTACTTTGATCTTCAACGACACCTTCATCCGGACCGTTTCGCCACCCGCAGCCCCCGGGAAAGGGCGATCAGCCAACTTCAGGCGACGGCCATCAACGACGCCTACGAAACCCTGAAGGAGCCGCTGACAAGGGCCGATTATCTGGTTCATCTGCGTGGCATGGGGGTGTTTCCTGAAGGTTGCAATTTGATCAACGATCAGGCCTTGCTCATGGAAACCATGGAACTGCGAGAAGCCCTTGCAGAAGCCGAAACCACGGACCAGGTCGATGTTCTTTCGGTCCGTGCCCAGGACGATATCAAGGTGTGTATCGAGCAGTTATCCAAATTGTTCAGTGAGAATGATATCGAAGGCGCCTGTAAATTGACGACGCGGCTGAAATATTTACAAAAGCTGGCCGAAGAAACCCGCATCCACAGAATGAAGTTGATTTGAGCGTTATGGCGACCTTACTGCAAATTCACGAACCCGGCGCAACCCCTGCCCCCCACGCTGCTGATCAGGGGCTGGCCGTCGGTATTGATCTTGGAACCACAAATTCGGTCGTCGCCATCAGTTCGGATGGCAAGCCCGAAGTCTTGCGTGACGAAGACGGCAAGGCCCTGGTTCCGTCCGTTGTCGCCTACGCGCCTGATGGATCGGCCATCGTTGGCGGGATGGCGCGCAATCTGTTGCTCGACCGCCCTGAATGCGTCGTCGGTTCCATTAAAAGATTGATGGGCCGCGGTGTTGAAGATGTCAAATCCCTGGCCGGCGTGCTGCCCTTCGATGTTGACCCGCAAGCCGAAGGTGAAACCGGGATGGTCCGCCTGAATGTTGCCGGACACAAACTAACACCGGTAAAAATCTCCGCCGATATCCTTAGCGCCCTGAAAGAACGGGCCGAAGAACATTTGGGCCATATCGTCGATCAGGCGGTGATCACGGTGCCTGCCTATTTTGATGATGCCGCCCGCAACGCCACCAAGGACGCCGCAAAACTGGCCGGAATTGAGGTCCTGCGTTTGGTCAATGAACCGACCGCCGCCGCACTGGCTTATGGCCTGGACCGGCAGGCAGAGGGTATCTACGCCGTTTACGATCTGGGCGGCGGAACCTTTGATATTTCAATCCTGCGCATGGAAAAGGGGGTCTTTCAGGTGCTCGCTACCGGCGGTGACGCGGCTTTGGGCGGGGATGATTTCGATCACGCCATTGCCGAACATTTTCTGGGCGAGCGCACCGGCGATAAGGAACTGACCGGCAGCGACGTCAAAATGGCGCTGATGACGGCGAGGCTTGCCAAGGAATGCCTGAGCGACGCCCAAAGCGGCGAATGGGTGCTTGATATTGATGGCGTCCAGTCCAGACATACCTTTGATCGCGCAACCTTCGACGGGTTGGTCGAGGGCCTTGTTACGCGCACCCAGGACATTTGCAAATCGGTGATGGAAGACGCCAACGTCACCCCGGATCAGATCAAGGGCGTGGTGCTGGTTGGTGGCTCAACACGGGTGCCGCTTGTCCGCGAGAAGGTCGCCGCCTTGTTCGCCAAGCAACCATTGGCCGATATTGACCCGGACGAAGTGGTCGCCATTGGTGCGGCCTTGCAGGCCGAAGCCCTGACAACCGGGTCCGACACCCTTCTGCTCGATGTCACACCGCTTAGTCTGGGCCTTGAAACGATGGGCGGGCTGGTCGAAAAGGTGATTCCCCGTAACACCCCGATCCCCGTTGCCAAGGCGCAGGAATTCACCACCTACATGGATGGTCAAAGTGCGATGGTTGTTCATGTGGTTCAGGGCGACAGGGAAATGGTTGACCAAAACCGCTCCCTCGCGCGTTTTGAATTGCACGGCATTCCGCCAATGACGGCGGGGGCTGCCCGTATCAAGGTGACCTTCGCGGTCGATGCCGACGGCTTGTTGACCGTTACTGCCGGGGAAGAAACCACCGGCATCGAGGCGCAAGTCGCCGTCAAACCGTCTTATGGCCTGAGTGAAGAGGAAATGGCGGAAATGCTGTATGACAGCATGAAAAACGCCAAGGACGACATGGAAGCCCGCCTGCTTGCCGAAACCAGGGTTGAAGCCGGGCGTAATCTCAACGCGGTATCTGCGGCCCTTGCCAATGACGGGCATTTGCTCAGCGATGATGAATTCAATGCCATCAAGGCCATCGTTCAAAACCTTGAGGAAGCCTCAAAGGGTGATCAGCGCGATATGATCACCATGGCCGCCGAAAAACTGGAACAGGCGACCAAGGCCTTTGCCGAAAAGCGCATGGATCGCGGGATACGATCAGCCCTGCGCGGAGTTGAAATCGACGCCCTTGATGAACAGGCCTCTAAAGGTTAAAAGGCCCCATATTTTCGTTATTTGATTTTCAGGAGAACCACTCGATGCCCAAAATTACCTTCATCGCGGGCGATGGAACAAAAAAAGAAGTCGACGCCCCGAACGGTTTGTCGGTGCTTGAAATAGCCCACAAGAACGATATCGATCTTGAAGGTGCCTGTGAGGGCTCGCTGGCCTGTTCGACCTGTCATGTTATCGTCGACAAGGAGTGGTTCGATAAACTGGGCGAGGCTTCGGAAGAAGAAGAAGACATGCTCGATCTGGCTTTCGGCCTGACCCATACCTCAAGGCTGGGTTGCCAGATCAAGATGACCGATGAACTGGACGGCCTCAGCGTCACCCTGCCTGCGGCAACCCGTAACATGTTGGTGGATTAAAGCTGATGAAGTGGGCCGACATTCACGATATCGCCATCGAGCTTGAAGACGCCCACCCGGATGTCGATGTGATCAATCTGCGCTTTACGGATTTGTGGAAATGGGTGCAGGCGCTTCCCGGTTTTGACGACGATCCGGAAAAATCCAGTGAAAAAATACTGGAAGCCATTCAGATGGCCTGGCTGGATGAGCGTGATTGATGAAAGCCGTTATTATCCCGGTCACCGCTTTCGAGCAGAACTGCACCCTGGTGTGGTGTCCGCAAACCATGTTGGGGGCGTTCGTTGATCCCGGCGGCGATATTGACCATCTCATCAGTGTCGCCGAGGAAAACAACGTCACCATCGAGAAAATCCTGATCACGCACGGCCATCTGGATCACGCTGGTGGTGCTGCGGAACTGGCCGAACGCCTGTCCGTGCCCATCGAAGGGCCGCACAAGGACGATGATTTCTGGATCCAGCAACTGCCCGAACAAACACGGCAGTATGGTTTCCCTGAAGGCCGTGCCTTCACGCCCGAACGATGGCTTGAAAACGCCGACAAGGTCAGCGTCGGCAATGTCAGCTTCGACGTCATTCATTGCCCCGGCCACACCCCGGGGCATGTTGTTTTTTATCAACCCGATCAAAATCTGGCGCTGGTTGGCGATGTGTTGTTTCAGGGCTCGATCGGCCGCACCGACTTTCCCCGCGGCAATCACCAGGACCTGCTCGACTCGATCACCGGTCGCCTGTGGCCGCTCGGCGACGACGTCACCTTCATCCCCGGCCATGGTCAGGCCTCAACCTTCGGGGCGGAGCGCAAAACCAACCCGTTTGTCGGCGATGATGTGATTTAAGGGCTGGGTGCTTTTAAGACTTACCGGTTTTATTGATGACGTCTGCGGCAACACGAGTAACGGTTCCGGTTGGCAGGGACTTCAGTGTGTGAAAGGTCACCGCGAAGGCGATGTGCACGAAGATCAGTGCCGGGGTTGCTTCGGCCAGACCTTCATGAAAATCGTCATCCATGCCAATGTCATGGGCAAACCAGCCCGACAGGGCGGCCAGGGTAATCAGCACCAGCAGGGCGGCGGCCATCCAGTTATTGATCAAACGCTGCACGGCGCGAATACCTGGTGGCGTTTGTCCTGCGGGCGGCAGGCTGAGGGTCGGCAAGGCCAGCGGTGAGTTTTTTGGCGCTCCCAGGCCGACCAGCAGGCGAATGCCCAGGGCCAGTAAAACCATGACACCGGAAAAAACGTGCATGGCGTAACTGCCTTCGCCGGTGACGTAGGCAACAAGAAAGGCCCCTGACAAAAGGCCGTGCCATCCCATCAGAAACGATAGTTCGGCCTTGCTAGGTTTCCTGCCGGAGGGAGACTTAGTCGTCATCGTCGTCATGGTGGTGATCATCATCATTGTCGCCGCCACCATATCCGTAGGAGGCGTAGGAAGTGGACTGGAAGCCTGGGGTCGAGCCGTTGTTGATCAGCGCATAGGCTGCCGCACCGCAGCTGATGACAACGGCGAAAATCAGGGTCATCAGGACTGTTCTTGTAATCATCGCGAAACTCCCGGGATTTCAGGTCATCGCCATTGTTGCAAATTTTGCCTGAACCGTATGTGAACGAAGCATTGTACAGGGGTTTAAAACGCCTATAGTTCCTGTCAGACCGCCCAAGGGAAAAACGGACAGGAGATCAAATGACAACGATCAATATTCAATTCACCCTGTTTTCGGCGTTTTATTCGCCGCTGATCTCGACCATGTCCGCGGGCTTTTTGCAGGCAGAAGGATTGCAACCTGAGTGGTCAGTCTCAAAGCCCGGTGTTTCGGCGATTGCGGCCCTTGCTGACGGTTCTGCGCATGTTGTTCAATCTGCTCTCAGTCAGGGTTTTGGGCCGCTATCGAAGGGCGAAACCCCGGACACCACGCATTTTGCCCAGGTCAACGAGATGGACGGTTTTTTCATCACCGCCCGCCAGCCCGATCCTGATTTCAGCTGGGACAAGCTAGAGGGTTCAGATGCGGTACTGTTTGGCGGCGGCCAGCCGCTTGCCATGTTCAAGTACGCTTGCCACAAGGCAGGTATCGACTATGACAGGATCAACGCCATCAACCCCGGTGGTGCAGCCGATGTAGACAGGGCCTTCCGTGAAGGGCAGGGACAATACGTGCAACAACAGGGACCCTTCCCGCAGCAACTGGAAGCGGATGGTATTGGTCATATCGTGGCGCAAGTTGGCAAGCAGATCGGCCGATGCGGGTTTTCCAGCCTGGCGGCAAACCGGGACTGGCTGGAAACTGATATGGCGGCGGCCTTCATTCGGGCTTACAGGAAAACCCGCGCCTACATGAACGAAACCCCGGCAACAGATATTGCGCGGGCCGAAAAACCTTATTTCCCGACGATTGACGAGGCGGCCCTGGCTGATTGCATCGCCACCTACCAGCAACTTGGCTGCTGGAGCCCGCATGTGGAAATCACCCCAGAGGCGTTCGAGGCGACTCTCGACATTTTCCAGTACAACGGCCTGATCAATGAACGTTATGCTTACGATCAGGTTTGCACGTTGCCTCCCGAAGGTTTATGAGCCGCCGAGCTCTTTTCGCAACAAAGACGCACCGGCCCCGAGCGCCTTGAGCTTGCCTTCGGCGACAATGCGTGGCAGCGGAGCCATGCCGCAATTGGTGCAGGCAATGATCCTTTCCGGGTCAACGTATTCCATGGCAGCGCGCAGGGTGGCGGCGACCTTTTCAGGCGTCTCGATGGTCTCGCTGGCGACATTAATGGCGCCGACCAGGACCTCCTTGTCCTTCAGCAGGCCAAGCACCGACATCGGCACTTTCGAATCCGCACATTCCAGTGAAACCTGATCAAGTTTGCTGTCGTTTAAAGCCGGGAAGAACTCTTCGTACTGTCGCCACTCATCGCCGAGGCCTTCCTTCCAGTCGATGTTTTCCTGAATGCCGTAGCCGTAACAAATGTGGACGGCGGTTTTGCAGGAAAGTCCCTGGATGGCCCGGTGCAGGGTGTCAACGCCCCAGATTGGAACCTGATCCATAAACGCATTGAAGGCCGGTTCATCGAACTGGATGACGTCAACGCCCAGGGCTTCAAGCTCCAGCGCTTCTTCGTTCAAGAGGGCCGCGAAGGCCATCGCCATTTCGGGACGGCTGCCGTAATGGGCGTCGGCGATGGTATCGCAAATGGTCATTGGCCCCGGCAGCGTGAATTTGAGCTGCTTTGCGGTGTGTTTGCGGCAGAACTTCGCACCTTCCCCATGCACGGATTTTTTGCGACTGACGGCAGTTGTAACCGTTGGCACCTGGGCGTCATAACGATCATCACGAATGCCCATGGTGGTCATACGCTGCCAGTCAATGCCGTCAATGTGCTCGAGAAAACCATGGACGAAATGTTTGCGGAATTGTTCACCGTCACTGACGATATCAATACCGGCATCTTCCTGGAGTTTTATCCAGGCCAGGGCCGCGTCCTGCTGGCCTTCAACGAGTGCCTCGTCTTGCAGGCGCCATGGGGCCCACAACTTCTCAGGCTCGGCCAGCCATGCCGGTTTTGGAAGGCTGCCCGCCACAGTCGTTGTCATCATCTGAATGATCCTTTGTCGGATATCTTGGGTTTTTGCCCATTGTACGGGCAACGTAAACACCTATATTCACATCCATGAATAGCGAGATCAATACTTTGGGGCTGAACAAGCCACCGGCAGAGACCCGTGTCGTCGTCGCCATGTCCGGCGGTGTCGACAGTTCGGTGACCGCCGCCATGCTTAAAGAACAGGGTTATGACGTCGTTGGCGTCACGTTGCAGTTATATGATCACGGCGAAGCCATTTCAAAACCCGGCACCTGTTGCGCCGGACGTGACATCGCCGATGCCCGCAATGTGGCGGACGCTATAGGTATTCCCCATTACGTGCTCGATTTTGAAAGCCTGTTCAAGGAAGCGGTGATCGAGGATTTTGCCGACAGTTACCTGCGCGGCGAGACGCCGGTGCCGTGTGTGCGCTGTAACGAGACGGTCAAGTTTACGGACTTGATGGGCAAGGCCAGGGATCTGGGTGCTGACTTGCTGGTTACCGGTCATTATGTGCAAAGGCGTATGGGACCGGATGGGGCTGAACTTCACGCCGGTCGCGATCCTGGCCGCGATCAGAGCTATTTCATGTTCTCAATGACCCCTGAGCAGCTAGATTTCCTGCGCTTTCCGTTGGGCGCCATGGACAAGGACGAAACCCGCGACCTGGCTCATCGCTACGGATTACCTGTGGCCAGCAAGCCGGACAGTCAGGATATCTGTTTCGTGCCCGAGGGAAAATATCAGGACGTGGTCAGGAAATTACGTCCCGACGCCCTGATCGAAGGCGATATCGTTGATCTGGACGGCACCGTGCTGGGTCGCCATTCGGGCATTATCAATTACACCATCGGCCAGCGCCGGGGGCTTGATATTTCCGCTCCCGAACCACTATACGTTATTGCTCTTGAACCGAAGACGGCGCGCGTCGTTGTAGGGCCAAAAGAAGCGTTGAAACGATGCAGCTTGATGATTCAGGGACTGAACTGGCTGGGCGTCGGGGATATGCCTCCTGATGGCATTCAGCTTCGGGTCAAGTTGCGCTCGACGCAGCCACCCCTTGCCGCCACGGTGCGTGCGCTCGGGGCGGGCAGGGCCGAGGTTACTCTGGACGATCCGCAGGGTGCCGTTGCGCCGGGGCAGGCCTGTGTTTTCTATGATGGCGAGCGGGTCTTGGGTGGCGGCTGGATCATGCGCGACGATGCCGCCTGATCATTGCGCCGCGTTTTCTTCCACCGCTAAAGACTGTATATCTTCATCCGCGGACTCAAGCACTTCGCGGGCGTGTTCTGTTTCCTGCTGACGCGCCCACATGCTGGCGTATTGGCCGTTCATTGTCAGCAGTTGGGCATGGTTGCCGCGCTCGCTGATGCGGCCTTCTTCCAGGACGATGATTTCATCAGCGTCGATGACGGTCGATAACCGGTGGGCGATAATCAGGGTGGTGCGACCGCTTGAGACCTGTTTCAGGGACTCCTGAATTTCTTTTTCCGTATGTGAGTCCAAAGACGAGGTCGCCTCGTCAAACAGGAAGATGCCCGGACGTTTGAGAATTGTCCGGGCGATGGCGACGCGCTGTTTCTCGCCGCCCGATAATTTAAGACCGCGTTCGCCGACAGCCGTTTGGTAGCCTTCGGGAAGGGCGCTGATAAAGTCGTGGATGGCGGCCAGTTTCGCCGCTTCCTCGATCTCTTCACGACTTGCCCCGGGCCGACCGTAAGCGATGTTGTAATAAATGGTGTCATTAAACAGCACCGTATCCTGCGGTACGATGCCGATGGCGGCGCGCCAGCTCCCTTGAGTGACGGTGCGGGTATCCTGTCCATCAATCAACACGGCACCCCTGGTAACGTCATAAAAGCGGAACAAGAGCCGCGAAATGGTCGATTTTCCCGCCCCGCTAGGGCCGACGATGGCAACGCTTTTTCCGGCCGGAACGGTAAACGATACGTTCCTGAGGATCGGCCTTTCAGGGGTATAGGCGAAGGAGACATCGCGAAATTCCACTTCCGCACCCTTGACCGACAATGCAGGAGCCTCCGGCGGGTCGGAGACTTCCGCCGCTTCATTGAGCAACGCGAACATCTGTTCCATGTCGATCAGGGAATGCTTGATCTCGCGGTAACTTGAGCCGAGGAAACTGAGCGGTATGTAAAGTTGAAGCAAGTAGGTGTTGACGAGAACGAAATCGCCGACAGTCATGGTTCCGCCAGAAACACCGTAACCGGCCATGATCATGATGATGGTGGCGCCGCTGGCGATAATGAAGCCCTGTCCGGTATTGAGTATGGATAGTGTGGTTTTGGCCGTCACCGCCGCCTTTTCATAGGATTCCATCGCCTGATCAAAACGCCTGGCTTCATGTTCCTCGTTACCGAAATATTTAACGGTCTCATAGTTGATAAGGCTGTCGATGGCCTTGGTGTGGGCCTCACTGTCCGAATCATTCATGGTTCGGCGGAATTTGATGCGCCATTCGGTGATGACCAGTGTCCAGAGCACATAACCGGCAATGGTGGCGGCGGTAACGAAGGCGAACCACTGATCAAACAGGCCCCACAGCAAGCCCAGAACCATAAGGATTTCGACCATTGTCGGCACGATATTGAACAGCATCATGCGCAGCACGTACTCGATACCCTTGGTGCCGCGCTCAATTGCCCTGCTCAATCCACCGGTGCGCCGATCAAGATGAAAGCGCAGCGCCAGGTCATGGATATGACGGAAGGTTTTGACACCGGCCTTGCGGATGGCGCGTTCGGCAACTTTTGCAAAAACCGCACCCTGCAATTCCTTAAAGGCCAGCGACAACACACGTGCCACACCGTAAGCGACGAGCAGCCCAACAGGGACGGCAATGATCATCGTTTCGGTATTGATGCCTTTAGCGGATGCCGGGGCGGTTAGCGCATCGACAGCGTATTTCAGGATTACCGGGACGGCGACTGTGGTGACTTTTGCAAGCGCCAGCAGAATCAGCGAGGCAACAACGCGAATACGTAAACCAACTGCGTCCGTAGGCCATAAGTAGGGCAACAGGGACCGTATGGTGTCGAAATCGCCAGATGCTTCCCCCCGGTCAGGATTGTTGTCAGGTCTGCGCATGGGCACTCATCATAAAACCAAAGCCCCACGGCTTGGCTCCGCGGGTCTGTTCTATATAGGGATTTGTTCGGCTGTCCGCTACTGCGGTCCGTTCAGAAACCTTCAACCTGAAGGCGTTTGCGTTCAAGTTTGCGGGCACGGCTGACCGCCTCAGCCTTTTTTCTCACCCTGACTTCGGAAGGTTTTTCGTAGGAACGACGGCGTTTCATCTCGCGCCAGATACCCTCACGCTGCATCTTTTTCTTCAGCGCCTTCAATGCCTGGTCGACGTTATTGTCGCGTACACTTACATACAAATGACTTCTCACTGCTTGATGTGGCGCTAAATTTTCGCGCCGAAGGTCAATATCATAGTCATTTAACGCCCGGCTGACAAATCTGTCCGGGAATTAATACCGTTTACGATTTGTTGAGAAAGCTTTGTTAGCCTTTAAAGGAAGTATTAGGGCTCCTTTTGTATAGGCTGAAATGTCATGCGGTATCAAGTTAGGTTTGTCGAGAAAATCAACTCCTGGACCGTCGTCGATACCAAGGTCGGCGGCAAGGTTATTGCTTTACATGATCAGAAAAAAAGTGCCGATGCTGCTGCCTGGTATGAGGAAGAACGTTGGTACAAGTGTACCCCTTCCCAAGATGAGGAAGTGGCTTATAGAGGATGATTTTTTAAATAATGGATGAACGAAATCCCGGCGAAGAACTTTCTAATGCCGAGGTCTATGAAATGGCTGATACACTGTTACGCCGTCATGGCAAAGACGCAGTTGTGGTTGCCTCTTTGCAGGCCGAAGGAAAATTAAATAGTGGCGACATGGAAGGTTACAGAACCTGGAAGCGCCTGATCATGCTTGTTGATGGAATGTTGGAAGGAACGCCACCCCAGCGTGAACGTCTGCACTAAAGGAATATTGGACGCCCGTTTGATTTGGTGGATAGGATACCACATGGATTTGAAAAATGCCTGAAGAAGACGAAATGGATATGGCCGCAGCTATGGCAGAAGGAATGGCTGACGAAGACGACGTGGACACTGTCGGCGCCGTTTACGGGATTTCGGTTGATGTCACGGCTGTTCTTGGTACGGCTTTGATGCCGATTAGCCAGATTCTTAAACTTGGCCGTGGTGCGGTTGTCGAATTGGAACGTCTTGTCGGCGAAGAAATTGAATTGGTTGCCGAAGAAAACATTATTGCCAAGGGCGAAGTCATTGTTATCGAGGACCGCCTGGGCGTCAGTATTACCAAAATTGTAAAACGCATGTAGAGAGCATGACCATGAAATCCAATAGTGAAATTTGGCGCTGCGCCAGCCTTCTGGTCGATCAATATGGTGAAATGGCCCTGAACGGGGCCGCCATCAAGGCCGATCAAATGGCCAATGAAGGTGATCAGGAAGGCCGCTTTATCTGGCTTAAGGTGACCCGTGCTGTCGAGGAACTGTTATCCGATGAAGTTCCTGAAGGTACGAGCGTTCATTGACCCTCAAAAATTCTGAAAATCAATGTCTGTAGGGCAGGGATTGCTGCTTGCCTATTTGAAGATTGGTGTCCTGGCTTTTGCCATCATGGGCGTCTTGTGGCTGATTATCAGGATGATTGAAAAAAAGGGTCGCGAGAAGAGCGGCAAATAGCGAAAACTATTTTTTAAGTTTCGCCAGCCATTCCTTGACCCGTTCGGACTGGATATCCTTGTCGATGGCCGAAACGGATTTATCGAGAATTTCCATCAGGGCCGGGGCCTTCTTGTAGTTGTTTTCCTGTGCCAGTAAATTCCAGAAATAGGCTTCGCTATCGTCGGCGGCGACTTCTTTTCCCTGATGGTATATTACCGCCATGGCGTATTGCCCCGCAGCGTAATTCAGGTTAGCCGATTTTTCAATCAGGCTAAGGGCTGTCGCCATTTCAGCTTTTGATTTGGCTTCCCTTCTGGAAAGATCACCGAAACTATACAGACCGACGGGATCATTCTGGGCGGCGGATTTACCATACCACCGACGAGATACAGCAAGGTCGACGACAACCCCAAGCCCCTTGCGATACAGGTGGCCAAGCGCATTTTGGGCCTTTGCATTGCCTTCAATGGCAAGGGGTAGCCAGATTTCACGGGCGAGCTTGAAGTCACCGGCCCTGTAAGCGTTAACACCTTGACCAAATACCGTGATTTTAAATTTTTTATCTGAAGTTTTTGATTCCTCCGAAACCGTAGCGGGTTCGGTTTCTTTCGACAGGCAGAGATTGATATCAACCCGCTGGGCCAGCTTGTCGATGTAATCCGAAAGTTGCAAGCCCTTGATGGTAATGCCGGTACTTGGAATTTTGATGCCCTTTCCCTGACCATAAATGGTCCTGACATTTGCAAGCTGGCGGCTCCATTTTTCAAGGTAACCGGCCCAGTCGCCGCCATGCTTCTGGTTGACGTACCCAATGACGCCTTCATGGGTCAATGTTCCCCACCACGATACCTGGGGAAACGCGGGACATTCGGCTTCCGCCTGAGAGGACAGAAGAGGGAGGATCATAATGGAGGAGAAAACAATGATAAGGCGTGAAGGCATGAGTATCCCTGGTATCGTTTCTCTTGGTTAGAAAAACACCGTACCATATCACCATCCACACCTTACGTGAAGATGACAGAATCGCGCCTCAAGCTATTGTGAGCACAAGATCGTCGCTATTTCAGGATAAGGAAGACGCCGAAATCTATTCCCACTCAATGGTCCCGGGTGGTTTCGATGTGATGTCGTAGGTGACCCGGTTGATGCCCTTGACTTCGTTGATGATGCGGTTGGACACGCCTGCCAGGAATTCCATGTCGAAGTGGTAGAAATCGGCGGTCATGCCGTCTGTCGAGGTGACGGCGCGGAGGGCGCAGACATAGTCGTAGGTGCGTGCGTCGCCCATGACACCGACTGTTTGCACCGGCAGCAGCACGGCAAAGGCCTGCCAGATCGCATCGTACAGGCCGGCGTTGCGTATAGCGTCAAGATAGACGGCGTCCGCATTGCGCAGGATTTCAAGCTTCTCGCGGGTTACCCCGCCGGGTAGGCGGATGGCGAGGCCCGGCCCCGGAAACGGATGGCGGCCAACAAAGTTTTCAGGCAGGCCAAGCTCGCGACCGAGCTTGCGGACCTCGTCCTTGAACAGTTCGCGCAACGGTTCGACCAGGTCCATGTTCATGCGTTCGGGCAAGCCGCCGACGTTGTGGTGGGACTTAATGGTTACCGACGGTCCACCGGTAAAGGACACGGATTCGATGACATCCGGGTATAAAGTCCCCTGGGCCAGGAAGTCGGCGCCACCAATTTTGACGGCTTCTTCTTCAAAAACGTCAATGAAGGTTGCGCCGATAATCTTGCGCTTCTTTTCCGGATCAGGCTCGCCTTCCAGTTTGTTGATGAACAGCTCTGATGCGTCGCGATGAACCAGCGGAATATTGTAGTGCTCGCGGAACATATTGACGACTTCCTCGGCTTCGCCTTTACGCATAAAGCCGGTATCTACGAAGACGCACTGCAATTGCTCACCGATGGCCTCATGCAGCAGCACCGCGACAACCGACGAATCAACACCGCCTGAAAGCCCGCAGATAACCTTGCCGTCGCCCACTTGCGCCCGAACCTTGGCGATTTCCTGTTCCTTGAACCCGGCCATGGTCCAGTCCCCGGCGCAACCGCATACCCGGTGGGTAAAGTTTTCAAGCAGTTTTGCGCCGTGCGGGGTGTGGACGACTTCCGGATGGTACATCAGGCCGTAAAAGCGCCTCTCGTCATCGGCGATGGTGGCGAACGGTGCCCCTTCGGATGTGGCAACGGTGCGAAAGCCTGGCGGCGGCGCGTCAATACGGTCACCGTGGCTCATCCACACCTGTTCCCTGGAGCCTACATCCCAGACACCGTGGAACAGTTCGCAGTCCTCTTTTATATCGACGAAAGCGCGGCCAAATTCCCGGTGATCCGAAGACACAACCTTGCCCCCCAGTGCTTCGGCCATGGCCATTTGACCATAACAAATACCCAGGACCGGCAAGCCCATATCGAACAATCCGTCAGGCGCGCGTGGGGTATCGACGTTTGTCAGCGAAGCAGGGCCACCCGACAGGATGATCCCTTTCGGGTCAAACGCCTTGATCGTTTCGACGCTAACGCTGTTAAAGGGATGAACCTCGGAATAGACACCGGATTCGCGAACCCGCCTGGCGATCAACTGGGTCACCTGGGAGCCGAAATCGATAATCAGAATACGTTCAGACATAACAGCACGGGACTCGGGACTTGTGAATGGGAGCCAGAACATAGCGAGATTCGGGCGACCCTAACAGTCTCAAATTTGCGAGGAGTATTGTGCCGCTTTACACAATTTGGCAGGATCACGGCCACGATGTGTTCTCATTATCACAATTCCGGAACCCACCATGTCCCCTACAGATCAATTGTATGAGCGCTTGCGGGCTAGTGGGCTTGATTTTTTCGCCTCCGTTCCCTGCAAACTGCTTGATGGCATGTTGAAAAAACTGGCTGCCGATGATGACATCCTCTACACCCCGGTTTCGCGCGAGGAAGATGGAGTCGGTATTCTTGCCGGGGCCTATATGGCGGGCCGCAAACCGGCGCTGGTGATGCAGAATTCCGGTTTCGGCAATTCGGTCAATGCGGTTTGCTCGCTCCTTAACTATTTCAAAATTCCGGTGATTTTTGTGATCAGTCACCGCGGCAGCCCCGGTGAGCCGGTTGAAGCCCAAAATGGCATGGGCGACGCGGTTACGGGTGTTATGACCGCCTCAGGGGTGCCCACTATATCCATTGACCATCCGGATCACTTACAACAAATCGACGGCGAGATTGCCCAGGCCTATGCCGAGGGCAGGTCTTTGGGCATTTTGTTGCCGTTCAGCTTCTGGCAGGTTTGAGAAATTGACCGGATTAGTACGCTATCAGATTTTCGAAAAAATTATGGATCAGATCACCGACGAACTGGTGGTCAGCACCATCGGCCAGCCCTGTCAGGAGATCTTCAAAATCAGGGACAGGCCCGAAAACTTCTACATGCTGGGTTCCATGGGGATGGCCTCGTCAATCGGTCTTGGTTTGGCGATGTCGACGGACAAGAAGGTGGTGGTTCTCGATGGCGACAGCGCCAACATCATGAACATGGGGGCCTTCGCGACCATGGGCTTTAACGCGCCGGGTAATCTGGTCCATATCATCGTTGATAATGAAGCCAACGGTTCGACTGGCTTCCAGCCATCGTTTACGGCCCGCAACGTCAAGCTGGATCAGGTTGCCATGGCCTGTTCGATCCCCAACGTCACCCTGATCGACCAGGCAGATGAGATCACCCCGGCGCTGAGCAAAGCACTGGCGGCAGACGAAATGCACACCCTGGTGATCAAGGCGGAAATCGGCCTGATGCCCGGCATCGATCTGCTGCCGCTGGGGGCCTTGGAGATCCGCGATCGCTTCATGAAGGTCGTGCAGTCGTAAGCTTAAGGCAGTTCGATGGCGTAGGTGTTCAGGGCCGGGATATCCTTGATCAATTTTTGTTCTTTCAGGAAAACCGCAAAGCGCTCGTAGCGGGCCTTGTCCAGTGCTGCTGGCCTGAGGGCGAAGCGCGGCAGGGTGGCGGCCCAGGCCCGTTTGTTGAGCTCGTCGTCAAGATCTTTGTGGGCACTGATGAACAGGTTCCAGCTTTCCTCGGGATGATTGACCAGATACTGGGTGGCTTTTTCCACGGCCTCGACGAAACGACGCATACGACTACCGCCAAGGGAAGATTTATGGGCGACAAGGATCAACTCATCGTATGGCGGTACGCCTTCTTCTTCCGGGTAGAATGCGCGACCGGGCTTTCCGACGATATCCATCTGGTTGAGTTCAAAATTGCGAAACGCCCCGATCACCGCGTCGACCTGTCCTGAAATAATAGACGGTGAGAGCGAGAAGTTGACGTTGATCAGGGTCACATCCTTAAGACCAAGACCCGCCCCTTCGAGCATTTTGCCCAGCACGGCGTCTTCAAAACCGCCGATCGAATAACCGACCTTCTTGCCCTTTAAATCGGCGATGGTTTTGATCGGGCCGTCTTTCAGCACGACCAGTGAATTCAGCGGCGTCGCAACCAGGGTGCCGATACGCACCAGTGGCAATCCGGCTTCGACTTGTACGTGTAGCTGCGGCTGGTAGGACACGGCGATGTCGGCCTTGCCGGCGGCGACCAGCTTTGGCGGATCGTTGGGATCGGCCGGGGCAATCAGCTCAACATCAAGTCCGGCTGCGGCGAAGTAGTCTTTCTCTCGCGCCACAATCAGCGGCGCATGGTCGGGATTAACGAACCAGTCGAGCAGGACCGTCATTTTTTCGGCGGCTTGAGCGGGTTGGCCGGTCACTGTCGCTGCGATCAGCAACAGGGAAGCAAAGAGGGGGCGAAGGTTGGTCATTGGTTTCCTCAAGATTCGTTGGGATGGGAGTCAGGCTGCCATGGGATGGCACGGCGGACGGTGAAATCGACGCTGAAATAAAGGGCTACGGCAAGCAGCGCCAGGGTCGCAAGGGCGGCGAACATGATGTCGATTTGCATACGGGCGTTGGCGTGCAACATCAGGTAACCAAGGCCAGAGCTCGAGCCCACCCATTCGCCGACAATGGCACCAATGGGGGCGACGGCGGTCGCTACCCTGAGACCCGAACCCAACGCCGGCAAAGCCGCCGGGATGCGAACATGGCGCAGGATCGCCCAACGACTGCCGTTCATGGTCAGGGCCAGTTCGACCCAGCCCGGCTCGGTGCGCCTTAAACCATCGTGAAAGGCGGCGGTCACCGGAAAATAGATAATCAGGGTCGCCATGACGACTTTTGAAGCCATGCCATAACCGACCCATAACACCAAAATCGGAGCCAACGCGAAAACCGGCACCGCCTGACTGACCACCAGTACCGGCAACAGCCACTGCCGGGCCGGTCGGAAGTAAGCCATGACAAGGGCGCTGGCGATGCCGAGGATCAATCCAAACATCAATCCAAGCAGGATTTCGGCCATGGTGATGGCGCCGTGACGGATAAATAAGTCCGGCCGCGCGATCCATGCCTGGGCGACGGCCAGGGGACTTGGCAGGATGTAGGGCGGCGCGCCGCTTAAACTGACGATGGCCTGCCACAGGCCGATCAGACCGATCAGGATGATGGTCGGGCGAACAAGGCTCATGGCGCCGCCTCCGCCAGTTGTCTTAACAACTCGCCCTGATGTTCCAGAACTTCGACATCGTCAACCGGGCGCGGCGGCAGCCGTTTTGGCTCTATGGCCGCACCCAGCACGGCAGGGCGTCCGTTCATGACATGGATCGCGTGACCCAGACGCAGGGCCTCAAGCGGATCATGGGTAACAAGCAAGACCGTGCGGTCGTTTAAAAGTTCAGCCGCCAGCCCCTGCAGCCTGATCTTGGTAATGGCGTCGAGGGCCGAAAACGGCTCGTCCATCAAGACGACGGGGCGGTCTTCCATCAAGGTACGGGCGATGGCGGCGCGTTGGCGCATACCGCCTGACAGGGTGTCGGGCATGGCCGTGGCGACAGCAGCCAGACCGGTCCGGGAGAGTAAGTCGAGAGCCTTGTCGCGGTCCGGGGCATTTTCATTCCTGATCCGGCATCCAAGCAGGACGTTGTCGAGGACACTGAGCCAGGGATACAGGAAATCCCGTTGCGCCATGAAGGCGACCCGCCCATCCAACGCCAGGCCGTCTGAACAGGTAATGGTCTGGGAATTTCCCTGTCCCCCGTCGAGCCCCAGAATCAATCGTAGCAACATGCTTTTGCCAATACCGCTGGGGCCAAGCAGGCAAGTCCAGCGCCCTGCCGCAAGGTCAAGGTTGAGGCCATCAAACAAAACCTGTTGGTGCCAGGCCAGATGCGCACCGCGCACAGACAAGCCGATTGATGATGGGGGAGACAACTTATTGGTGGTTTGGCTCATGTCTCACTCGTTCCTACGCCGGTATAAGCCGGATCAGGTTCAAGGGGTCGTCTCGAAAAATTGAGACCTCTCAGCCGCTAACAAGCAGCTCCCCCCAGTGATGGGTTCAGACGTACACATAGGGCGGCCAAGGGGAATTGGCAAGCACCTTATACTTAGCCGGTGCTCCAGTTACGGGGTCTGATCATGCCGGCAATCTTGCAGGCTTGCTGGACATAACCGTAAGGAAATAATTGGAAAATCCGGTTCCGGTCTGCTCCGCATTGCTCTTTTAAATGTTTCATGGCATGGCGGACATCCGGGGTGACCTGATGATCCTTGTGATAATCGCGCATGAACCTGATGACGACCCAATGCTCATCGGTTAGCTCGATTTCTTCTTCGGCTGCCAACTGGCGGGCAATTTCTTCCGTCCAGGAATCCGGCTCAACCAGATAGCCTTCATCATCACGGGCGACCATTCAGGAATTTCCCCGGTCTTTCCAGCCGCGCAGGATCGAAAGGGCAAAGTCCGGATTTTTGGTGATGATATCGATGATCTGCTTGCGCAGGGATTCGTTGATGTTGCGATCAATCCTCTCGACGTTAATTGCCGAGGGTTCGGGGTGGACTGGGCGCGTTGTCTCGTGCTGCCGCTGCTCGGCGGCGGTAATGAAACTTGGTGGCGGTGGTGCTCCGTCTGTCGTATTCATGGGCCAACTATACGCTTTTCCGCTCCATCACGGCACAGAAAAAACCATCCGTATCAGTGTCAGCGGGGCTCAGGCGCAAGCCGCCTTCTGCGGGCGGGCAGGGTGTGGCGATGGCTTTGGCCCAGATGTCGGCGATGGGCAGGGCCGTGAATTCGTCGTGTTGTTCAAGAAAGGTTTTGATCTGGGCCTCGTTTTCCTCGGCTAAAAGCGAGCAGGTGGCGTAAATCAAGTGGCCACCGGGTTTCACCATTTTTGCTGCCGCACCTAGAATTTTGTATTGATCGGCGACATGGCGATCCAGCCGTGCCTGTGTCAGACGCCAGCGCGCTTCGGGATGGCGACGCCAGGCACCAATCCCTGAACAGGGTGCATCGACAAGAACCCTGTCGGCTTTTTCGTTCAGCTCACTGACGGCAGCCTCATCATCGAGCACCAGTTGTTGAATACCAGTCACTCTGGCGCGTTTTACGCGTTCGTCCAGGCCGGACAGCCTTTTTGTCGAAACATCACAGGCGATCAGGGCACCGTCACCACTGCTCCCGCCCTGCATGCCCATGGCGTCGGCCAGGGCCAGGGTCTTGCCGCCGCCGCCGGCGCAATAATCGACGACTGTCATACCGGGTTTGGCTTCGCACAGCAGGGCGATCAGTTGCGATCCTTCGTCCTGAACTTCGATCAGGCCTTTTTTGAAAGCCTTTGTTTCTTCCAGACGGGCCCGTTCGATCAATCGTAATCCGACTGGTGAGAGTGTCGTAGGCGTGGTTTTGATGTGATCGATGCTCAGGGATTTTCTAGCCTGATCGCGGCTGACTCGCCCGACGTTGACCCGAATATCGACCGGGGCTTCGGAATTAAGTGCCGTCATCTCGGCCTCAAAGCGGTCCCCCCATATAGCCTGAAACGATGGATCCAGCCATTCGGGGACTTCGTGAACCACACCCGGCGGCATGGCATCATGCAGCAACGGCTTGGCGACCAGATTTTCGACCAGTTGCTGCTCGGCGGCATCAAGAGAGGCTGGTGCATGGGCAGCCCCATTAAACAAGTTACCCGCCGCGTCCGCGCTTTGACCATCAAGAATAACAATGGCAGCGAGAATCCGCAGCCTTGAGGATGGTTTCATGTCACCTGCCGCTCCGGCGATCCACCAATCGAGACGGGCGCGGTGCCGGATAACATCAAACACCTGGTTGCCGACATTGCGGCGGTCTTTCGAGCCAGCGTAGCGCCGTGGCCTGAAATAAGCGCGAATGATGGTATCGGCGGCAGTATTGGCCTCCTCAATGGCATCAAGAATCTCAATGGCGGCGGACAGGCGGGCGTCAGGTGTCATGTTTTAAGGCCTCTCATGCGCCGGGCACTTACTCCGTTCGCTTGGCTTAGGACTCTGGAAGTCGAGATTAACAGGGCATCAAGAGTTTCATTCATGAAGGCTATACTCATACACTTTCTATCAAGCCCGCGACTGCGGGCCGCCGTTACTACGGCGAGCCAAGAGAGCGGAGCGAACGCCCGGCGCTTGAGGGCTTTAATAAAGACTCCCAACTAATCGTTATGACGATAGTTGGGCGCTTCTCTGGTAATCGTTACATCGTGGACATGGCTTTCCCGCAAGCCAGCCGATGTAATACGGCGGAACGTGGCTTTTGTCTGCAAATCGGCAAGGGTTGCGCAGCCGGTGTAGCCCATGGAAGACCTCAGTCCGCCGATCAGTTGATGGATGACGTTACCGACCGGTCCCTTGTAAGGCACCTGGCCTTCGATCCCTTCGGGCACCAGTTTCAGGTTGTCCGAAACATCTTGCTGGAAATAGCGGTCAGCGGAACCACGCGCCATAGCGCCCAGCGAGCCCATGCCCCGGTAGGATTTATAGGAACGGCCCTGATGCAAGAAGACCTCGCCGGGGCTCTCGTCAGTGCCAGCAAACAGCGAGCCGATCATTACGCAGTTTGCGCCTGCGGCGATGGCTTTGGCAATGTCGCCGGAAAACTTGATGCCGCCATCGGCAATGATCGGAATGTTCTGCTTGGTGCAGGCTTCGGCCACTTCCATGATCGCCGAAAGCTGTGGCATGCCGACACCGGCGACCATGCGTGTGGTGCAGATGGTGCCAGGGCCAATGCCGACCTTGACCGTGTCTGCACCGGCGTCAATGAGCGCCTTGGCGGCGTCAGGCGTGGCAATATTACCGGCGATAACCTGGGCTGAATTGGATAGTTTCTTGATCGCCGTGACCGCCTCGATGACGCCACTGGAATGACCGTGCGCGGTATCGACGACAATGACATCGACGCCGGCATCAATCAGTGCCTCTGCCCTGCCAAGACCATCTATTCCCACGCCGGTTGCGGCGGCGACCCGCAGACGACCCAAATCATCCTTGTTGGCGCTTGGGAAACGTTGCGCTTTTTCGATGTCTTTGACGGTCATCAGACCGATACAGCGAAATTCATTGTCAACGACGAGAAGTTTTTCGATGCGGTATTTGTGCAGCAGATGTTTGGCTTCCTCGCGGGTGGTCTCCTCGCTGACGGTAATCAGGGGACTTTCGTCACTGTGAGGGGTCATAAGCTCGCCGACTGGTTGCTCCAGGTTGTCGGCGAAGCGAACATCGCGATTGGTCAGGATGCCGACCAGCTTTCCGTTATCTTTATCAACAACGGGAATGCCGGAAATATTGTGGGTGTCCTTGATGCGCAGCGCGTCTGAAAGGGTCGCGCGCGGGTCAATCGTGAAGGGATCGATAACCATGCCGGATTCAAATTTCTTGACGCGGCGGACTTCTCCAGCCTGCTCTTCATTTGTCAGATTTTTGTGAATGACACCAATACCGCCAGCCTGGGCCAGGGCGATGGCCAGATTGCTTTCGGTGACCGTATCCATGGCCGCCGAAATCAGCGGAATGCCAAGTTCGATATCTTTGGTCAAGCGGGTGCGGGTATCGGTATCAGCTGGAAGGACGCTCGATTCGGCGGGGACCAGAAGAACGTCGTCAAAGGTCAGTGCCTCTTTAATACTCATGCCAGCTCCTATCCGCTAAATACTTGAGTTGGCGCGACATCATACAGAAGAAGTTGACGAATCCAAGCCTTGTTCTTCGCCCCGGTAACCGGTCGCGACAACATACATTTCAGCGGAGTCTGACCGGCTTGCCGGTGGCTTGACGTGGCGCACGGTTTTGAAGTCCTTTTTCATTGCCTTCAACATGTCATTTTCGGTACCGCCTTGCAGAACTTTGGCGATAAAAACACCATCGGGTTTGAGCATTTCAAAGGCAAATTCAAGGGCCGCCTCGCACAGCGCCATGATTTTAAGATGGTCGGTTGCCGCGTGTCCGGTCGCCGGGGCCGCCATGTCGCTTAAAACAATGTCGACCTTGCCACCCAGCGCTTCTTTCAACAAGTCAGGAGCGGCTTCATCAAGGAAATCATGAAGCAGGATCTTAGCACCGGAAACCGGCTCCATTTCATTGATGTCCAGGGCGACAACGAGACCCTGGGCATTGTTTTCGGGATCTGTTCGTTCGACGGCGACTTTTGTCCAGCCGCCCGGTGCGGCACCAAGGTCGACAATGCGCTTGCCTGGTTTAAGAAAATGGTATTTGTCGTCCAGTTCGAGCAACTTAAAGGCCGCACGTGATGGATAGCCGCGCTTTTGGGCTTCGGCAACATAAGGGTCGTTGAGTTGTCTTTGCAGCCAGAGGGTCGAGGACAACTTGCGTCCCTTGGCGCTGCGGACCTTGGTGTGAAGGCCGCGACCACTAAGGCCACCTTCACCCCGGCTCTTGTCTCGCCCACCCTTACCTTTGGCGCTCATGTGATTGCCCCGGTGTAGGTATCGCCGTTGTCCCTGATCAATCCCATCAGTAAACCTTCACGAATACCCCTGTCGGCGGCGCGGACCGTTGGTGCGGGCCAGTGCCGACAGATCGCATCAAGGATGGCGCAACCCATGACAACCAGATCGGCGCGTTCTGGCCCAATGCAGCCGTTTTGGGCCCGCTCGTCATGGCTCATACCGGCCAGACGTTCACTGATAGCGGTGATGGTTTCGACCCGCATGTCCAGTCCATCAACCTGGGCGCGATTGTAACGAGGCAGGTTCAGATAAAGACCACCCAGTGTGGTCACCGTGCCGGACGTCCCCAGCAACTGGGTATCATGAGTGGTCAGAAAATCAGAAATACCGTGTTGGCGGTCAAAAGATTGCAGTCCTGCTTCGACCCGGTCGATGATTTCTTCATATACATGACGTTCAATAACACCACTGCCGTATTTTTCGACCAAAGAGACCACCCCAATCGGCAGGGACAGCATACCCAGGACAACAGCCTCGCCGGAAGGGGCCCGTTCGACCCACATCAATTCTGTACTGCCGCCACCAATGTCAAAGACAATGGCGCGCGAGGTATCCTTGTTGAGCAGTTGCGCACAACCGTCCAGGGTCAATTGTGCTTCCTGTTCGGGGCTGATGGTTTCCAGTTCAATTCCGGTTTCACCCAGGGCCCTTTTGTAGAAGGCGGCGCAGTCAGTGGCCCGGCGGCAGGCTTCGGTCGCGATGGAGCGAGACTTGCCGACATCCCTGAATTGCATTTTTTGGGCGCAAATGTGGAGCGCTTCAATGGTGCGCTCAACGGCTTCCTCGTTGAGTTGGTCGCTGCGAGACAGGCCTTCACCCAGGCGGACGATGCGCGAGAAGGAGTCGATCACCCTGAAAGTATTGTTTTTCACCCGGGCGACCAGCAGGCGACAGTTATTGGTGCCCAGATCAATGGCGGCGTAGACATTTCCGCTCATGCTTTGTGTCGCTCCAAAAATGAAATCATTATCGCTACCCACTTCTAAACCTTCCGGTGCGTCGTTTCTATAGAGGAAGCAACGGTCAGTCACAGTTGTTAATATCAGCCCGGTTTTTTCAATCACAAGGTTTGAAAAGTTATGATAGCGTCCGCGTCTTGGATCTTGAAACCAGGGTTGGATATGATGATGGACATTCTCGATGAAGCAAAGCAACGAACGGTCCAGTTCCAGGACAGGCTAAAGCAGGCGGGCCATGATGTCGCCGTCATCACAGACGAGTCTTCCATTGCTTATCTGGCCGGTTTCTGGGGCTATTTATCCATCGAATTCGGGCGTCCGACTTTTCTTATTTTGCGTTCGGGACAGGAACCCACTGTGCTGACGCCGCTGATGGAAAGTGAAATGGTTTCGGCCATGACCTGGGTTCAGGATGTGCGGACCTGGGAAGATGCCGGTGACAGGCGGTGGGAAAATGTGCTGGCTGAAATTCTTGGAGCCAACCTAAAAAGTATAGCGCTCGAGCGTGATGTGTTGCCGGCGATTGTTCGCAATTGGCTCGATGAACATTTCCCTGGGATCGCTCTTGATGATGCCTCGGCAGTTCTTGGCGATATGCGGATGATCAAATCCCCCAGCGAAATTGAGGTGATGAAAAAGGCAGGCACCATTGCCGGGGCAATGATGGAAGCCGCCCATGGCTCGCTTGCCGAAGGTGTTCAGGAATTCGAGACCGCCCTTGCGATTATCGCTGCGGGTAGCCGCAAGGCCGCCGGGTTCCTGACCAACAGTGGCTGGGAGGCCTTCGTCTCGCCGATGATCCATAACCTTCAAATCATGCAGAGCGGCTCCGATACCTCCATGGTTCACAGGCGTGCCAGTGTCAAACGGTATGATCGGGGCGATCCCGTCTATTTCTGCTTTTGCAACATGGCCCAGTTCAAGCAGTACAAGTTGGGTTTTGACCGAATGTTCTTCGTTGGCGAGGTTTCAGAGGCGGCGGGTCACATTCAACAAGTTGCTATTGAGGCGCAGGCAGCGGCCCTGAACGTGATCGGTCCGGGGGTGGTCGCAGAAGACGTTGCCGCCGCCGCCGATGCCGTCTACGCAGAGGGTGGCTTCGCCACCTCCTACCGCACGGGAAGATCTATCGGTGTTGCCTATCTGGAAAAACCGGAGCTGAAGAAAGGCGACAAGACGGTTCTTAAACCCGGTATGACCTTTGCTGTTGACGGCGGCATTTCGGTCGACGGTGAACTGGCCGGACGCATAGGTGATTCCATCGTCGTCACCAGGGATGGATTCGAGTATCTGACCGACTATCCACGCACTTTGTTGGTAAGCAAGGGATAATGGACATTCGCGTCGCCATTTTTCAGCCGGTAGCCCGCGAGGAAACCCCATCAGCCCGTCTTGACCGACTGGAGGCGCAACTGGTTGAGGCTGGGGCTAATGCGTTCGATCTGCTGTTGTGCCCTGAATTGTTTCTAAGTGGCTACGATGTCGGTGACAAAATCCGTGAATTTGCCGAACCCGCAAGTGGCCCGTCCCTGGCCCGTGTTGGTGTGTTGGCGAAAAAGTATGAGACGGCTCTTGGCGTCGGTTATCCGGAAATTGAGGGGCAGGAACTCTACAATAGTGTTGCTGTTGTTGGTAAATCCGGCGAACGGTTGCACGATTATCGCAAGCGTTTTCTGCCACCTGGATATGAGGGCGATACATTCACAGCCGGTCGCGACGATAGTGTGTTTGAATTCATGGGGCAGCGTTTTGCGGTGCTTATCTGTTACGATGTGGAATTCCCTGAAAATGTCCGTAAGGCAGCAAAAGGCGGTGCTGAAATTATTCTCGCCCCGACCGCCCTGCGCTCAAAGTGGGACTTTGTCGCCCGCAAGATGATCCCGACCAGGGCTTTCGAGAATGGCTTGTTCCTGCTTTACGCCAATTACGCCGGTCGTGAAAGAAACAGTGAGTATCTGGGCGAAAGTGTCATTGTTGCCCCTGACGGGCGCGCCCTGGCCCTGGCCGGTGACGGCGAGGAGGTTATTTCTGCAAACCTTGATATGGCGGAAATTTCGCTCGCTCGCCACACGTTGCCGTATCTAAAAGTGATGGGAAAAAATAGTCAGAGTTCCTAAATGTAAGTTTAAGCTTTTATGTCGCAAAGAGGAAAAATACCTTCGGTTTTGTCCCAGAGTCGAACAAAGCTCTTTGATTTTCTTAGGAAGTTCATGCTAGCGTCTATTAATCAAAAATGTCGTCTGTCTTTATTTCAGCAAAAAAGACCAACTTTTCATGGGGAAACAAGGCACAAATGCCACCCCGGAGACGACAAAAACAAAGGCTGCTAAAAAAGGCAGCCATCGGGGAGGAAAGATGTCAGATCCAAACGATCCGCTCGTGCGGTTCATTGAGGTCCAGAAAAGCTATGATGGCGAATCACTGGTCGTAAAAAATCTAAACCTAGATGTTGCCCGCGGCGAATTCATGACAATGCTAGGGCCCTCCGGCTCAGGAAAAACCACTTGTTTGATGATGCTGGCCGGATTTGAACCAGCGACCCATGGCGAAATTACCCTGGCCGGTGAGCCCATCAATAACGTTGCCCCACATAAACGCGGCATTGGCATGGTATTTCAGAATTATGCCCTGTTCCCGCACATGACGGTTGCCGAAAACCTTGCTTTCCCACTTGAAGTACGCGGTGTCGGAAAATCGGAAATCACCGATAAGGTAAACAGCACCCTCGATATGGTGCGTCTGGGTGGCTTTGGCGATCGTCGACCGGCGCAATTATCCGGTGGCCAACAGCAACGAGTTGCCGTCGCCCGTTCACTGGTTTTCAGGCCGAATTTGGTGCTGATGGATGAACCCCTTGGCGCGCTTGACAAGAACCTGCGCGAAGAAATGCAGTACGAAATCAAACATATTCATGAAGAACTGCAGGTGACGATGGTGTATGTCACCCACGATCAGTCAGAGGCTCTAACCATGTCGAACCAGATTGCTGTGTTTGATGACGGCGTCGTCCAGCAACTGGCCACACCTGATGTACTTTATGAAAAACCTGTTAATGCCTTCGTTGCCGGATTTATCGGCGAGAACAACCGCCTGTTCGGAAGGGTAAAAGAAGTTTCAGGCGATTTTTGCCAGGTCGAGCTTGAAGGCGGTGGCGGTTTGATCAAGGCCCTCAGCGTCAATCATGGCGGTGTCGGTTCGCGCACCACCCTGTCACTTCGACCTGAAAGGGTGACAATTGGCGCCATTGAAGGACAGACTGAAAATGCTCTTGAAGCGAAAGTGGAAGAGCTCATCTATCTGGGTGATCACATTCGTAGCCGGATCAGCTTGACCGGTAACGATGAATTCATCGTCAAAGTTCCCAACTCTCATGGCCACGTTCACCTGAAAGAAGGTGAACTTACCCAGATTGGTTGGGAAGCAGAGGATTGTCGTGCCCTCGACGGCTGACAATGAAATTAAGAAACTAAAACTCAACAGTTAAATTGTAACAAAGGGAGATCAAGACCAATGAAGAAAATGCTGAAAAATTCAGTGTTCGCCATTACTGGTATCGCTATCGCCGGCATGGCATCATCGGCTCAAGCCGTTGATTTGAATGTCGTTTCATGGGGCGGTGCCTATACTGCCAGCCAGATGAACGCCTATCATAAACCATACATGGAAGCCAATCCTGGCGTTAAGATCAATTCCATTGATTACAGTGGCGGTCTTGCCGAAATGCGGGCCCAGACTGAATCTGGCAATGTTACCTGGGATCTGGTTGACGTGGTTCTTTCTGATGCCATCACCGGCTGTGATGAAGGTATGTTCCGTCCCATCGACATGGACAACGAAATGGCCAAGGGTGCTGACGGTACGCCGGCTTGCCAGGACTTCCTTGAAGGCAGGCTTCTTTCGGAATGATGCGTCCCGCAGATACTTTACTCCACCGTTTTCGCCTATCGTTCGGACGCATGGGGCGGTAAAAACCCGACCAAAATGTCCGACGTGTTTGATCTCAAGAACTTCCCTGGCAAGCGTGCACTGCAGAAGAAACCGATCAACAACCTTGAATGGGCTTTGATCGCTGACGGTGTTCCGTTGGCCGAGGTTTATGACGTTCTTGATACAGACGCGGGCAAGGACCGGGCATTCGCCAAGCTGGCGACCATCAAGAGTGATGTGATCTGGTGGACTGAGGGCGCCGTACCTCCGCAGCTTATGGCTGATGGTGAAGCGGTGTTCGGCACCGGTTATAACGGTCGTTGGTTCTCGGCTATTGCTGAAGAAAAACAGCCTTTCGCCATGCTTTGGGACGGTCAGGTTCTGGACATTGACGGCTGGGCCGTATCTGCCAAAGGCCAGAATATCGATGAAGTGATGAAGTTCGTCAAATTCGCGACGGACACGCAACGCCTTGCCGACCAGGCCAAGTTTATTTCCTATGGCCCGGCTCGTAAGTCTTCCGGCCCGATGGTTTCCAAGCACGCTACGCTTGGCATCGACATGGCCCCGCATATGCCCACGACTTATGCGGACCAGGGCTTCCTCACCAACTTCGCCTGGTGGGCTGATAACGGCGACGAAATGAACGAACGTTTCGCTGCCTGGTTGCTCCAGTAGGATCAACTTTTCGGTAAAGCGGGGCAGGGAAACCTGCCCCGCAACCGGGTTTATTTATTTTTTCTATTCTGTTTACTGAATTGAATTTACGAGGGGTTGGGTATGGCTAACGAAAATACCGGGGGTGAACTTGTTCTAGCCGCCGATGGCACGCCACTGAAAGCCAGCTTGAACAAGGCCATGCGAAAAAACCGCATCCGCGCCCTGTTGTTGGTGACCCCTTTGTTTGTCTTTATTTTATTCTCGTTCCTGATCCCCATCGTCGACATGACATTCCGCAGTGTTGACAACTGGCATGTCGGAACCCTGATGCCAAAGACGACGGCGGCGCTTGCCGACTGGGACGGCAAGGCTTTGCCCGATGAGCCGGTTTTTGCGGCGCTGGTGGAGGATTTGCAGGTCGGTGCCAAGGCGCGCGAAATTGGTAAAGTCGGAACCCGCCTGAATTATGAAAAATCAGGTTTGCGCAGCATGATCACGAGTTCGGGCAGGAAAGCACTAAAAGTCAAGGAAGGGCCTTATAAGGAAAAGGTCCTGAAGATGCATAAAAAGTGGAAAGAGCTTTCAACCTGGACGGTTATCAAACGTAACACCGCGCCCTTTACGATTGGTTATTACCTGAACGCCGTCGATATGAAGTATGACGATAATGGCGAAATTGTCAGGCAAAATGAAAACAGGCGCATTTATGGCAAGCTGTTTCTTCGGACATTTGCCATCAGCCTGGCGATTACGGTGATCTGCGTGATCCTGGCCTATCCCATATCCTACCTGTTGGCGACGTTGCCGCTTCGCTATTCAAATTTGCTGATGATATTCGTGCTGTTGCCGTTCTGGACATCGCTTCTGGTTCGAACAACGGCCTGGATTGCCATGTTGCAGTCACAGGGGGTATTGAACGATCTGTTCGTCTTCTTTGGGTTGGTCAGTGACGATAATCGTTTGCAGCTTATTCATAATATGACGGGTACGATTATCGCCATGACCCATATCCTGCTACCGTTCATGGTGCTGCCGCTGTATAGCGTGATGAAAACCATTCCGCCAAGCTACATGCGCGCGGCCCTTTCGTTAGGGGCAAATCCGCTGGTCGCCTTTGTTCGCGTTTATATGCCGCAAACCCTGTCGGGAATTGGTGCTGGCAGTATCCTCGTCTTTATTCTGTCGATTGGTTACTACATTACCCCGGCCCTTGTCGGTGGAACCGATGGCACGCTGATTTCCAATCAGATCGCCTATCACATGCAGTCGTCACTTAATTGGGGCCTGGCCGGTGCGCTGGGTGCGTTGTTGCTGTTCTCGGTGCTGGCGCTCTACCTGCTGTATAACAAAATCGTTGGTATCGATAATATGAGGTTAGGATAACACCATGGCCTTACCACCTTATGCCGGCCCGCTTGAAACGACCTGGTACTACGGGTTCCGCTTTTTGTGCGCCTGTATCTTCATTTTTCTGATTACGCCAATCCTGGTAATCATCCCGTTGAGTTTCAATGTCGAGCCGTACTTCACCTTCACCAAAGGGATGCTGGCCTTTGACCCGGATGCCTATTCGCTTCGCTGGTATGAAGATTTTGTCAATAATACCCAGTGGACTCACTCGGTTAAAAACAGCTTCATTATTGCCATTGCCTCGACCATTCTGGCGACTATTCTGGGAACACTGGCGGCGTTGGGCTTAAGTAAATCCCATATGCCTTATCGTTCCCTGATGATGGGCCTTTTGATTTCGCCAATGATCGTGCCGCTGATTATTTCGGCTGCCGGCATGTACTTCTTTTATTCAAACATCGGCCTTGATCAGACCTACTTGGGTATCATTCTCGCCCATACAGCCCTTGGCACCCCGTTTGTGGTGATTACGGTGACGGCGACACTTGTCGGTTTTGATCATTCACTGACCCGCGCGTCCGCCAATTTGGGAGCCAACCCGACGGTGACATTTTTCAAAGTCATCATGCCGTTGATCCTGCCGGGTGTGATATCCGGGGCACTGTTCGCCTTTATCACCTCGTTTGATGAAGTCGTCGTTGTGCTGTTCCTTGCCGGGTTTGATCAACGGACCATTCCGCGTCAGATGTGGTCTGGTATTCGCGAGCAAATCAGCCCGACGATCCTGGCTGTGGCGACAATTCTTGTGATGATTTCCGTGGCCTTGCTTGCGACCCTCGAGTTATTGAGACGTCGTAGCGACCGGCTGCGTGGCATCGTTTAATACTTTTTTTCGGAGCGAGCATGATCAAACATATTGTCGTTGCCGTCGATTCTTCACCGACTTCTGATAACGCCGTCGACATGGCGTTAAATCTGGCAAAAACCTATGACGCCAAGTTGAGCTTCCTGCATGTCATCCGTGATATGCAATTGCCCGAAAGCGTCCTTCGTATGGCTGAAGTGGAGCATATTCAGGGTGCGCGCACCGATGTCTTGCGTTTCGTTGGCGAGAAAATATTGAAATCGGCCGAAAAGAAAGCCAGGAAATCCCACGTTAAAAACACGGTCAGCAACGTCGCTGTTGGCGATCCGGCATCGGAAATTACCGATTTCGCAAAAAAAGGCAAGGCGGATTTGATTGTTATCGGCACCCGTGGACACAGTGACCTTAAGGGTATGTTCCTGGGCAGCGTGTCGCGCAAGGTGTCGAACCTTGCCGACGTCAACGTCATGATTGTGCGCTAACTCTTCAATTCTTTCTGCAATCTGCTGACGGTTTCCTCAAGCTCCTGCGGGGGGTATGGCTTTGGCGCTTCCGCACCCCAGACCGGACCCGGCCAGGCCACATCATCTGTAAAGCGTGCAATGATGTGGATGTGCAGTTGCTCAACCATATTGCCAAGGGCGGCGACGTTGATGCGGGTGGGATCGTATAGTGTTTTAAGCGCCTCAGAAGCACGAACGATTTCTCCCATCATCACGGCCAGGTCAGCCTGTTCCAAATCGTGCAGCGCGCTTAAACCAGGGCGCGCGGGGACAAGGATCAGCCAGGGATAATTGGCGTCTTTCATGAGCATCACCCGCGAGACATCCCAGCGTGTGATCTCGATGGTATCAGCAGCGAGTGTAGGGTGAAGTTGAAACATTTGAAGCGGTGTTCTTTCTCGGTTGAAGACGATCCACTATATTGATCGTCGGCTTTATGTGCAGGGTTATTTTTTTAATGTCATCGTCAAAAATCAAGGCCGGCTTGTGGGTGCAGGCGCAAGTCCGGCAATGCGATATCAACTTCATCCCGATTATGGTTCGCCAAAAGGGGGATCCGGATTCCGGTGCGATCCTGCTTAAACTCGATCAGGGTGAGGCCGGGTGCTCGGTGCTGTCGCAGGTTCGCGATGTGGAGGGCAACCCAGGCTGGATGTACGGCGGTGGCGGTGAATTCATCGCCGAAGAAGAAGCCGAGTCCTATATCAGGCGACAGATCAAGCGTGATCCGGACCTGTGGGTTCTTGAAATTGAGGACCGGCAAGGCCGCTATGAGCTTGATGGAAAAATTGTCTGATATTCGACAGAATGGGCAATGGTGGACATCTATTGTCCAAATCACGACATTATAGATGGACAAGTCTCCAAATCAGCTATAAAGAATTTGTCAGTTGCCAAGGAGATATACTGGCATGGATGGTTCAAACTTTGACGGCCCCCTGCATAAGATCGGGTTCTTCCTGGTTCCCGATTTTTCGTTCATTGCTTTTTCATCGGCCATTGAGCCGCTAAGGCTCGTCAATCGGATCGCCAACAGCCAACTTTATGGCTGGAGCTGTTATTCCATTGATGGCAAGCCGGTCGAAGCGAGCAATGGGGTTAAGGTCGAAGTCGATGGCTCTTATAGCGACATTGATGTCATGCCCAGTGTTATTGTTTGCGGTGGCAACGACATCCACAATCAGGCCGATGCGAAATTAATTTCCAAGCTGCGCCGCCTGTCCTCCCACGGGGCGTCCTTGGGGGCGGTTTGTACCGGCAGCCATATTCTCGCCCAGGCGGGCCTGCTCAATGGTTATAAATGTACCATTCATTGGGAAAATATGGATGGTTTTGCCGAACAATTCCCCGAAATTGAAGTCAGTGACGATCTCTTTGAAATCGACCGCAATCGTTTTAGCTGCGCCGGTGGCACTTCTGCCCTGGATATGATGCTGCATATCATCGCCCAGCAATATGGCCACGACACGGCCTCACTGGTTTCGGACATGATGATCCATCACCGTATCCGCGATGGTCATGAACGCCAGCGCATGGCTTTGCGCACCCGTCTGGGGGTCAGCCATCCGAAGCTGCTGGCGGTTATTTCACATATGGAAGAAACCCTGGAAGAACCCGTCAGTTGCGCCAATCTGGCCAAAACCGTCAACCTGTCGACACGGCAACTGGAAAGACTGTTCAGGAAATACCTGCATCATGCGCCGACACGTTATTATCTGGAATTGCGTTTAAGCCGGGCGCGCTTCTTGTTGTTGCAGACCTCGATGCCCATTCTTGATGTGGCGCTGGCCTGTGGTTTCGTCTCGGCTTCGCATTTTTCAAAGTGCTACCGTGAGTTCTTTGAACGCACACCCAGCGAGGAACGCCGGGTCCCGGCCTAAACACTTTTTTGTAAGGCCGGGTAATAAAAGCCAAGCGTCACGGCGCGGGCGATCATAAACACCGTGAAGGCCGCCCAAAGTCCGTGGTTGCCAAATGTGGGGACCAGCAGGGCGAGAGCAAATCCATAGATTGCCAGCGAAAACAGCATCGCGTTACGCATGTCGGCGGTTCGTGTCGCGCCAATAAAAATACCATCCAGCTGAAAGCCCCAGATAGAAACAAGGGGGGAGAGGATCATCCACGGCAAGTAAAGGCGGGTGAGGGCGCGAATATCATCCATATTGGTCATCACATCGATCATTATGCCGCCAAAAACCACGTAAATGATGGTAAATAAAACAGCGAAACCGAGAGCCCATATTGTCGATATCTTGACCGCATGGCGAAAGCCTTGCCGATCCCTGGCGCCAACAAAACCACCGGCCAAAGCCTCAACAGCATGGGCGAAGCCGTCCAGGGCATAGGACATGATGCCCTGGAAGTTGAGTAAAATGGCGTTGGCGGCAAGCACACTATCACCCATTTTTGCGGCTTGCGCTGTAAAGAAGGCAAACCCGACTTGCAGGCACAGGGTCCGGATAAAAATATCGCGATTGACCGCCAACAGGCGCAGTAGCCTTTCCCCATCAAAGATGCGTTCCCTGATCCAATGCCCGCCGATCAGTCTCAGGTTGTTTCGGGCCAGCATCAGGCCTGCGCCAATGGCGACAATTTCGGAAATCAGCGAGGCCCAGGCGACACCGGGGACACCCAGCCCCAAACCGTTGACGAACCACAAATCGAGAATGACGTTAAGCCCGTTCATCACCAATTGCGTGATCATCGCAGCACGGGTGTTGCGCACGCCAATAAACCAGCCAACCATGGCGAAATTGGCAAAAGCTGCGGGCGCACCCCAGATACGGATGTCAAAATAAGCCCCCGCCAAACTTTCGACATCAGCGCTGGCATCAATCAGATTGAAGGCCA
>JACKQG010001073.1_pt1 | contig 38499 bp, 18 predicted proteins | sample 8237621 | NCBI WGS metagenome assembly JACKQG01 (sample SAMN15677084, study PRJNA649215) | marine metagenome | biome: marine; feature: Black Sea; material: saline water; isolation source: suspended particulate matter (SPM) from the Black Sea western gyre | collected 2013-06-09/2013-06-10 | depth... | reverse complement strand
ACGGCGGCCCAGGCGGCAACGGCGGAAGAGGCGGCGACGGTGGTATAGGCGGCGACGGTGGAGAAGCCTTGGGTGGTGCTATGTATTTCGGCCCTGGTTGTAAGCCTGTAATACGATTCTGTGAAATTCTGAACTGTTCTACCAAGCAGGGAGTGGGTAATTACAGCGGTGATGGCGGTAATGGCGGTAGCGGCGGCCTCGGCGCACCAGGTGACGCCGGCGGCGGCGGCGGTGATGGTGAACCCGCAGGCGCAGACGGTGCAGACGGTGGCAGCAGCGGCGGCGGTACTGGTGGTGACGGTGGTAATGGTAACAATATGGGTGTAAACGGCATAAGGTCGTGGGCAGGTGCCATATACTACGCAGAGGGCTGCGAGGTTGAAATAACAGATACTATTATTAGTGATAGTAGTGCTGAAACGATTGTTCCGACATATACTTATGGCGGCGGCGACGGCGGCGACGGCGGCGCTGGTGGTGACCCTGACGGGGATGGCACTGGTGGTGACGGCGGCGTAGGCGGTAATGGTGGAGCAGGCGGCCCCGCCGGGGCAGGAGATCCGAATGATCCTAATACATTAGGTCCCGGCAGCGCAGGCGCAGGCGGCGCCCCAGGCGCAGGTGGCGGAGCAGGTGCAGGAGGTCTGCCTGGTTTAGTAATGACCAGCTTCACCCCAAGCTACGGAGGCGCCAATTACTACGAGATCGATTGTGTGGTCAGGCTTACTAACTGCACGATAAGCAATAATGCTTCAAGGCAATATAACGGCAGCGGCCAGGACGGCGGCGGCGAATATTATGAGAGTGGATGCGAGGTCCTGCTTAATAACTGTCAATACATAGGTAACCTTGCCGGGGCCAGTGGAAATGGAGGGGCTCAGTACTTTGAAGATTTATGTTCGGTTGAGATTAATGATTGTAGCTATGTCGATAACTCTTCCAGTGGTGATGGTGGTGGATTGTTCTTGTTGTCCGATATCGCTATCAAGATTAGCGACAGCGATTTCATAGGCAATTCGACTATTGGTACTTTCAGCTCCGGAGGTGCAATATACGGTGGTGGAATATGGGACATAGACAACGGTGAGTGGTACAATGGCAATGAGGTAACAATCGATAATAGTTACTTTAGTAATAATGAATCGGCATTCGGAGGCGCTCTGTACTGGTACGGTGATAGTGCAGAGATATCAATTTTAGACTCGGTTATCATTAATAATGTTGCTGAACATGGTGGAGGTATGTACTGGAGCAGCGGGACACCGATTATAACGGGCTGTAGTGTTATGGGTAATAGAGCCAAAGCACGCCGGATCCAGCCTGATCTTAGTTCCTTCGGTACTAACAAGCCTTTCGGCGGTGGTGGCGGAATGTTCTGCTGGTCTTCTGAAGCAATAATTGAAAATTGCTTTATCACCGGCAATTCGTCTGCCGGCTCCGGCGGCGGTGTGTATTTCGGCGGTGACCCAAGCGTGCCAATTCTTAAAAACTGTTTAGTTAAAGGGAACTCGGCCGTCCTGGACGGTGGTGGTATCATCTCTTACTGGCTTACTACACCAACGATCTCCAATTGTACAATTGTTAATAACAGGGCGAATGACCCGGCTAATAATAAACACGGAAGAGGTGGCGGATTGTCCTGCTCTTATCGAAGCCAAACGACTCTTACTAATAGTATCTTGTGGGACAACGTCGGCACTCACGGCAACCAGATATCGATCGGCAGCGATGATGAGCCGATCTATTTAGACAGGCCCGCCGCTCTTACAGTTTCTTATTGTGATATCCAGGGAGGGCGGAGTCCTGCAGCAATCTATATTGAGCCGGGACGCATCCTCAACTGGCTTGGAGGTAATATTGACGCCGATCCGCTCTTTGTTGCATCGCACCACAGCCTGAGCCAAATTGCGGCCGGGCAGAGCGTAGATAGTCCCTGCGTCGATGCAGGTAGTGGTTCGGTTATTTCTCTTGGCCTCGAAGAGTTCACAACCCGCTCAGATGGTGTCCCCGATATGGGACAGGTCGATATAGGCTTGCATTATACCATCGGCGCAGAAAAATATCGCTTGGTTGTAAATACAGTAGGTAAGAACGGTACAATCCGACCTAAAGGTGGGACGTACGATAAGTTCACTGTAGTTAAACTGAATGCGACAGTGGATCCGGGCTATCGGGTAAAATGGGTAGGCACCGATAACGATAGCTCTGTTGCTCTTAATAATACCGTGACAATGGATTCGAACAAGACTATTACCGTTGAGTTCGTGAAGTATGTCGGCAGGACTGTTACCGTACCGGGCAACTTCCCGACAATCCAGGAGGCGGTTAATGCTGCCAATGATGGAGATATAATTGTAGTTGATCCCGGGACTTATTTCGGTGGGTCTGTAGGAGTCTCGCTTTTGGTGACCAAGGCTGTTACTATCACATCGAGAAATCCCGACGATCCCAGCACTGTAGCTGCGACGATTATTGATGGGTATATAGGTATTAATAACTGGACCAATATTGGTGTTTTATTTACGTCTGAGACAGATTCCAGAACAGTCCTCAATGGCATTACAATACAGAACTGCGGTGGACATATTGAAGATGGCGCTGACGGTGACAGGAACGCAAATCATCCCAACGGTGAGGACGGCGGCAGTTTCGAAGGTGCTGCAATACGCATCCTAAACGGAGCCAGCCCCATTATCAAAAACTGTATAATAAGAGACAATTTAGTCGAAGGCGGTAATGGCGGCAACGGCGTAGGAGCAGACGGGGCGAATGGATTTAATGCAGGCCGGGGCGGCTGGGGCGGCTGGGCACACGGTGGAGCTATATGGTGCGGACCGGACAGTAGTCCCAAGTTTATAAACTGTATAATCGAGAACAACACAGCCCGCGGCGGCAACGGTGGCAACGGCGGGGATGGTGATGGTACCGGCGAAGGCAACTACGGAGGAAACTACAGCAAGTCTCAGGCGGCTGATATTGATCCTAATAGTCTTTTGATCACGCCAATAATGGGTCCCTTATGGGAAGCCTGGGAATGGGACTTTGCACCTTCCTACGGGATTATTTATGATGAACCTAACCTGACTTCTTACTTCGGTGACTATCGATGGTACTCCGGATATGGAGGAGGCGCATTTTGTGACATAGGCAGTAATGTTACTTTTGTAAACTGCGAAATCAGAGGGAACCGCACAGAGGGTGGAATGAGCGGTATTGGCGGTACAGTGAGTGGAACCGCCAGGAATCTTGATCCGCTGGTTTCCTTTGAGATCCCAACTTACGGAGCCGGTGTTTATTGTGCGGCTGAGTCTATAGTAACTTTCACGGGTTGCACATTTGAAGATAATATTGCTTCGGGACTTCCGGCGGGAGTAACTGATCCTAATCATAGTCTTGATCCATATCTCGGATATGGAGGCGGTGTATGTTCTCAGAGCAGCGCTGCAGTAGTGTTTGTTGACTGCAATTTTGTTGACAATCGAGCCGATTCCGGTGGTGGAATATATACCGATGATACAACTGTGACAATCGTAGACTGCAATATTACATCCAATGAAGCACTTCGTGGCGGCGGTTTCATTAGCGTTGATGGTTTAATCAATATCATAAGCAGCCGCGTTACCAATAACAGGGCGATTGGCGATGTTAACGATCCCAATGATGATAATATTCTCGCTGACGGTGCCGGTTTATACTGCTGGCAGGGAGGAATCAACATCCAGGATTGCAACATCAGCGGCAATATAGCCGATTATTCAGGTGGTGGTGTGTATCTGCGTGATGTAAATACTGCATCATTGGTCAATAACCTGATTATAAACAATGGAGCCAGCAGAGATGGTGGTGGTGTTTCGGCCAACTGGTTTACTAATTCGATTATATCCAACTGCACATTCGCCGGTAATGCCACTTCGGGCTTTCTCGGTGAACCTGGTAATACCGGTTTCGGTGGCGGGCTTTACGTTTCTTACGAGAGCAACTGCGTAATTACCGACAGCATCTTCTGGAACAATTTTGCCTTGAAAGGGAACGGGATTGCAGTGGGAGGCGGTTTCGAGTTTGACGAGCGGTGTGCAACACTTTCCATTTCACATAGTGGTGTTAAAGATGGGCGATCTGCTATTTGGGTTGATGATGGTTGTACTGTCAACTGGGGCAGCGGAAATAAAGATAAAGATCCATTATTTGTCGAAGGCCCGCTTGGTAGGTACTATTTAAGCCAGGTCGTTGCCGGTCAAGGCCAGAACAGCCCCTATGTTGATGCCGGCAGTGATTACTCAAGCTATGTTGGTATGTTGGGACATACGACCCGAACCGACGGACAATCCGATGCAGGTCGTGTTGATATTGGCTACCATCATCCGGGAGCGGAACCATGCAGATTGTGTGACCTTGTGCTGGATGGTGTGATTAACTTCCGTGATTTTGCGGTACTTGCTGATAGATGGCTTGAGGATAGTTGTTCAAAGGCGAATAACTGGTGCGATGGAGCAGATTTGACATCAGATATGTATGTTGATATGAGGGATATAGCTTTCCTGGCTGACTGCTGGCTCGTCGAAGACACGGTTGCTCCGATACATGATCCGACCAGATGGGAAACAGAGCCGTATTTAAGCTCTGCAGGATCAATCACGATGACTGCTGAGACAGCTACCGATGCCTGGGGCTGGGATGTTGAATATTACTTCGAAAGTATCAGTGTCGATGGCGGCCATGACAGCGGCTGGCAGAGGAGCCCGACATATACCGACAGAGGCCTTACATCCGGCGTAGAATATGGCTACAGGGTAAAAGCACGAGATGGAGTGGGTAATGAAACAGAGTGGGCTGAAGTCCGCTATGCAGGTTTAGACAGCATACCTCCGGCACCTGCTCCTTACATTGAAACCATCTTTGCTGCTTCGGAGACTTCGGTTTCGATGACATCATCGATTGCCATTGATGACAGTGAAGTGGAGTATTATTTCGAGAGCACATCTACCGGCGGGCACGATAGCGGCTGGCAGGATGATCCGAATTATACAGATGCTGATCTTGACCCCAACACAGAATACTCATACAGGGTCAAGGCCAGAGATAAATCCGTTTATCGGAACGAAACCGAATGGTCGGCGACAGTTACTGTTAGAACCCTGGTTTCAGTGGACCTGATTGCCCCAACGCCCGATCCTATGACGTGGGATCCGACTCAGGACCCGAATGGCTTCGACGGGACACCCCGAGAGGTTCAGATAGATGCTGATGGCGATGGTAACTTGGGTATCTGGGAATATTTTGCTCAGATGACAGCTTCTGTGGCTACTGATGCCGGTGGCGGACCTGTTGAGTATTTCTTCCAGTGTACGACCAACTCTGGCTTTAGCAGCGGCTGGCAAGCAAGTGAGATATATATAGTCCAGTTAGGAAGAAGCGGACAAGGCCACCATTTCCGAGTCAAGGCACGCGATCAGTTCCGCAATGAGACGGCCTGGTCAACAGAAGAAAGGGCTGATCCGTAAGTAGAAGCTGATATACCATAGAATTTAGAATAAAAAAAAACGCTCGCTGATTTATCAGCGTGCGGTTTTTCATTTTCTCTTCAAAACCTGCTTGTCAGGTTGATACTCTCATTTTTCCTTTAACATTTGGTAGCCGTAGTGTGCAAACAAGTGATCGAGTATCACCATAGAGGTATAGTTTTCTGCGACCGGCCATATTCGAGCTACAATCGTTGGGTCACGCCTGGTAATAGCAGCCAGGTCTGTGTTTTCCAGTGTATATTTGTCAATTGTCTTCTGGGGCTTGTCAATAGTGGGTGTAGGCTTAACCGCCAGTTTAACCACAATCGGCTGGCCTGTAGAAAGGCCTCCAGTAATGCCGCCGGCGTTGTTTGATTCAAAAATAACCTTGCCGTTTTCAGATCTCATCTGGTCGTTATTCTCATAGCCGGTCATGTCTTTGACTGCAAAGCCGGCTCCAATCTCGACACCTTTAACGGCACCAATGCCGAGCATTCTGCCCAGTTCGGCGTCGAGTTTATTAAAAACCGGTTCTCCGAGACCTGCCGGGACACCGGTAACAACCACTTCGACCACTCCGCCTGCAGAATCACCTGTGGCTGCGATGCGGTTACAGGCATCAACCATTGCCTGAGCGGCATCGGTATCAGGGCAGTTTACTATCGGATGCACGTTGTATTTGTCCCGTACGGATTTGGCAGAGAGCTTCGGAGCCTTGTCGCGAATAGCATCGATTTCCTGCTCAATCTCTGCTAATATTCTGGTTTTTTCCAGAAATCTCATGTCCATATTTATGCGGCCTTTAACATAAATCTCCTGATAAAACGGGTCGAGGTCATGGCGCATTGTTTTGTAATCATTGGTGTACTGAAAGGCCTTATCGGCGGCGACGTCGGGGCATCGGACGCCGGCTATTTCCTTTACATAGGAAAAGACTTCGATACCGCATTTCTTAAGGACTTTTTTAGCGACGTATCCGGCGGCCACGATGGTCGAAGTGTAACGTCCACTGAAAATGCCCGCGCCAATGGCATCGTCATCGGGGCCATACTTTTTGAAGGAAGCATAGGAAGCATGACCCGGGCGTGGTGTGCGATTAGTGTCCTGGTATTGCTTGATGTGAATGAAATGGCGGTCCAGGTTGGGAATAAGAATTGCCAGAGGTGTACCGTTGGTGTGATTGTTATTTCCGGCCCCCTCGATAGTGTCCGCTACATTTATGCCGGAGTAGATAATCGGGAGGTCCGGCTCTTTTCGCGGACTACTCAACTCATCGGCTCCGGGCTTTCTAAGAAGCAGGTCACCATATATTTCCTGTTCGGTCAGTAACATGCCGGGTGGTACACCATGTATGAGAGAGCTCAGGCCTTCCTGGTAAGAACCTCCGGCCACTGTAACCTGAAAACAACGTCCAATGTGACAACCAATCATTTTTACTAATTCTCCTAAATATTAACCATTATGTAGTTGATATTTTGATATTTATTCGGATTACGGTTCAATATTAACATTCAAGTATTTCCATATTTGCACCGAGAGCCTTCATCAATTCCACGTAACCGGGAAACGTAACGCTGATTGCCTCGGCGGTATCTATGGTGCATTGAGTATTCATATTCAGGCCCATCATAGACAATGCCATTACGATTCGGTGGTCAGCCCAGCCGTGTAATTCAGCGGGTTTGGGCTTACCGCCGTTTATTATAAGGCCATCCGGTAATTCTTCAACATCTATGTCCATTTTTTCCAACTCTTCGGCCATGCATTTGATTCGGTCGGTCTCTTTATTGCGAGCCTGGGGGACGTTCAGCAGTTTGGTTGTTCCTTTGGCAAAAGCAGCGGTAACAGCCATAGCGGGCAGTGCATCGGGGGTCTTGTTCATATCAAACTCCGTGCCTTTGAGCGTTGCTGCTTTAACTGTTACTGAATTCGGGCCAATATAAATATCGGCCCCCATTGCTTTTAGGTAATCAACGACTGCTTTGTCGGGCTGACTATCTGTAAAATCCAGCCCGAGCAAAGTTACTTGCTCTGCGGATATGGCGGCAGCGCAAAGAAAGAACGTGGCACTGGAAAAGTCGGCGGGGATTTTGGCATCGAAAGCTTTGTAGCTTTGATTGCCTTTGATTTTGAATGTACGCATCTGTTGGTTATCGTATTCAATCTGCTGTTTGTCGAGCCAGTCGAGTGTCATTTGTACATAACCCGGTTCGTTTAGCAAAGTTACATCTATCAAGGTATCTTTGGAAGCTAATGGTGCGCACAAGAGCAAGCTGGAGAGATATTGACTTGTCGTCGCGGCAATGGCGGTTTTTCCACCTGTCAGTTTTCCCATTATCTCAACAGGAGCTTTGCCGTTGCTTTTAAGGCTTGTGCATTTAGCGCCGAGTTCAGCGAGAGCATCCATTAGCGGCCCGACAGGACGGGTCTGAATTTGTTCATCGCCGGTGAAAGATATGGTTTGGCCGGCCTGGGCCAGCGAAGCCGAACCCATTGCTATACGCAGAGTTGTGCCGGAATTGCCCACATCGATGATTTCCGGCGGCGGTGTAATTGTACCACCAGTGCCTTTTACCTTCCAGAGTTTGGGATCAGATATGTTAATCTCAGCGCCTAAGGCTCGATAGCACGCCACCGCTGCCTGTGTATCGCTTGAATCCAGAGGATTATGGATAAGACTTTCACCTGCTGCTAAAGAGGCTATCGCGACGGCACGTATAGTGTGCGACTTGGAGCCCGGAATCAGCACCGTTCCTTTTAGCCGTGATTTTTTTACAATCAATTTCATAATATTGTTCTTGGTATTAGATTTAGCACTTTTTTATCAGAAATGCTGGAAAATTAAAAGAAGATTTTAAGAACGGATTTGCTTATTTGAGCCAGTAATCGGCTAAAATGGCAAAATCAAGAATGTCAACAGTGCAATCGCCATTCAGGTCGGCTTTGAGTTTTGTCCGGCATTTGGATATCGAAAAGACATTGTCGCTTGTGTCACTTATGAGCGTATTATTTAAGTCACTAATGCGAATCAGACACTCATTTGAGTTGATGCGCGGGAGCGAGTCCCATTCGTACCAGCCGGTATTCGGCGAGGAGCCTATCTCCTGCCAGGTTAAGCCATAATCGAGTGAATATTCGATTATCACGGAATCAGTTATAGTGCCTTCGATTGTTTTCCAGCTTATTGTGTAGTTACCTGCTGCTGAGAGATTTTCGCCGCTATTCGGCGAGAGCACAATCGGTTTCGGAGTAACGGTGTAACCCCATACTTCGTTCGGCTCGTAGATGCCCGGAATGTTCAAATTTTTGGAATGGCGTTCTGTCCAGATCAGTTTGACATTAGGCCCGTCAATCTCGACCAGAACATAACCATAGCCTTTGGCATGGTTCCATTGTTCGACAGTATAAATGGTATTATTGCCGGCATAGGGCGGCGACCATGTATATGGCGGCGCACCTGCGGTCCCAATGATAAATTGGTGAATATCGTTATTCGGATTACCATCACCGTCATCAACTCGTGCATGGTCATAAAAGTGGTCGTGACCACAAAAGTATGTTCGTCCGCCTGCGTTTTTTATGGCGGTCCAAAACGCATCACGCTGGTAAGGAAAATAGTCGAGACAATCGGTATGCAACGCCCTAAAAGCCTGTTCGTGGCCGGCAAAGAAGATATGCGGTTTGGTATTTGCCGCTAATTGGTTGTCCAGCCACTCCTGTTTGACCTTATGGTGAAAATCATGACGGGTACCGGCATAGTTATCAAGCATGACAATAAAAGCATTTTTGTGCGTAACCGAGTAAGTCATAAATTTCTCATCTGCAGGGCCGTTCTCGGGCAGCTTTTGTTTGGGATAAGAGTCATTACCGAAGACGTTGAGCCAGCGCAGCATGTTATTATCATTTGGATCGGGACTTGTACCTGGACTAGGGTAGTTACTCCAGACATCACCGAGTTCATGATTGCCGCGACAGACATATACCGGGATGTTAGCATCGTAGAGAGGAGTCATCATTTCTACCCAGACTCTGAGCTGAGATTCGAAGATGTTCGGGTCTCTTACTAAGTTGCCGGAAACAAGGTCTCCGGAAAACATAACAAAATCGACTCCCTGGCTTTTAATCTCGGTAACAAGCTCACTAAGGATAATCTGATTGATTCCATAGTCAGAACCGCGGCTGTCGCAGGTAACAATAAATTTCCAGGACACCTGAGCAAGACCTGTCGATGAAAATGCTGCCAGAAAAAGAACGGCAATAATATATATGACTGAAAATGCTTTCTTGATTTTCCATCCCTCCTTAACAAATACTCCCGTGTCAAAGTTGAATGTCATTGTTTGTTGTACGTTAGTTATTTTGGCTTATCGTCTGGTCTTATATACCAATCGGCCTGACGCTCATTGTGTTCTATGAGGAGATTGAAATCTTTGATATCGATTGCGCCGTCAGAATTGATGTCACCGAGTAAATAGCTGTCCGGAGATTTTGTGCTGTTAAAGATGTTATTGAGCAGGATGGCAAAGTCTGATTCGTTAATAATACCGTCGGCATTCAGGTCATACCAAAAGATGCTGTCGTTGTCTTGTTTATCACTTATGTTCCAGGCCAGGCCATAACTTTGTGCTATGGCTATTTCTCTTGGGTAGTCATTTTCGTTCAAAGACAAAATAATTTCGTAGTCTGAATAGTTGGGGTCTGCAGGAATATAGATGTGCTCAACATTATCAACATTGCTGTCACTATAGTCGAGTAGAAAGTCGTTGCCGGGATTGTTCGGGTCAACTGCCCAGAGTTCGAGGCGAAAGTTGCTGTCTTTTTCAGGAGCCGGTCCGAATGGATAGGTTCTGTCAAAGTGTTTGTTCCAGACGAGAGTGGTTGTGATAAATTTGCCGGCAGGTTCGGCTAATGTGATTTTGTAAACATTTTCCAGCCCTGGGCTGCTATAGAGTTGGTTTGAGTCCCATCCGGTTGTTGAAACATCGCCGGGCTCATTTTGCCCGGATGTTAAATGCCTGTAGGCTCCTACTGCATTTAACAATCCTGCCCCTTGAATGTAGTCAAGAGGGACGGTGTGGTCATCGTCGGTTTGGAGTTGGCCCTTATGCCAGAAGGGCAGTTTGTCTGCTGAATTTAATAGTATTGCTTTGATAACGCAGTTTCCGGCATCCGGCGAGATAGCGGGACTTAAGTTTGGATCCTGTTTGGCTTTTTGAACGAGCAAGCCGATTGTTCCAGCTACTATTTGCGTCGAGAAGCTTGACCAGTTACCGGTTGGTTCATAGACGTTGGGTTTGTTTTCGATTGCGGCCAGGCAATTGCCGGGAGCGACGATGTCAGGTTTACACCGCTCATCGGGTGTCGGACCGAAAGTCGAATGCTCCGGATAGGCCAATGCAAAATGTTCCAGGTTGGTAGCAATATCTTTAGTATCTACAGAGTCAATGACGCCGACTCCGATGATGTTGGCCCCGGCTCCCGGATACAGGACAGGGTCATGAGCATTGGTTCCGTTACCTATTGCGGCGACGACAGTGAGACCATAATGTTCGGCCATTGATTCGATACCATTAGTCCACCAATCTTCAAATTGAATGCCGTTGTCGATTGTAATAATATCTGCGTCCGGCGGTAAGTGCTCGAAGATGTTATTGGTTAAGAAATGCCAGAATTCGTAGATGTCAGCCTGAGCCTGAGGTGCTATGCCCTGGTAGTAAAATTGACCTATTTGCGGGAAAAATGCGTTAGGGTCCTCACCGAGCAGTATTGAGCAGATGGCAGTCGAATGTGGTGAAATGCCCGCAAGAGGTTGGCCCTTATCGTGTAGAAAGAGTCGGCTGGAATTTAAGCTGTTATGCTCGACGTCAGGATGGTAATCGTTTTGCGGTTCATCATCGATATAGGTAATACTTCGACAGATAACGGCGAATCGAACACCTTCGCCGGTCAAATTTGGCTCTATCCGTTTTAATGAGTAGATACCGGCATGTTCTAATCCCTGTGGTTGGAGGATTTTGGTATTCTGCGTTTCCTGAGCTATGGCTGTAGAGCCGGCGGCACTGTACAACGCTGCTATACAGGTTATCACACTTAACAAAAGCGTTCTTTTAGGTGTATATATCATTTCTTAATTCCAGAGGTGGCGCTAAAAAACCAACAGGAACATAAATGCTCCCCCGATTGCCAACCTCCATAGTTGCTATTTATCTGTCTGCATGTTGCAAACTCTTTTTATAATACCATAAAACGTATTTGTTTTCAAGCAAATTATCTGTGATGTTCCAGTAATATTATGGTTTTTAGCATTAAAAGGGCGGTTCAGGAAAACTTATTGAGAAGTCTTGCCTTTATCTGTTGCAATTGCTATACTCGATGCGATATTGAAGATTGGTCTTAGATTAGTGGTTCCTTTTAATTATGAAAGTAATTTTAGATTCGGGACAAATCGAGCAGGTTCTCAATGAGCTTAGGGATCGTATTCTTTCTGAAACGCCGGTTGAGCAGGATATTGCAGTAATCGGCATCCGCAGCAGGGGAGAGGTCCTTGCTCAAAGGTTATCGGGCCAACTATCGCAAAAGCTCGGCAAGGATGTTCCGTGCGGAACTCTGGATATAACTCTTTATCGTGATGACCTAAACTCGCCTCATGTTACCACCCAACCGCTGGTTCGCACTACAGAAATCGGATTTGACGTTGACGATAAAATCATTATTCTGGTTGATGATGTTTTATATACGGGTCGCTCAGCGAGGGCGGCGATGGATGCCCTTATAGATTTGGGCAGGCCAAAGGCGATAAGACTGGCTGTTCTTGTTGAAAGGGCCGGCAGGGAGTTTCCGATACAGGCTGATTACGCAGGCTACAAGGCCGATACCTCACCGGGTACATTAGTTCAGGTCAATCTTGTTGAGTCAGACGGAAAAGATGAAGTAGTTATTGAGTAAATGATTGTGTGCATTACTGAGAAAATTATAAGATAAGTTTCGCATTAATTCATATACTCAGATATACATATACAAAACTATGGCGTTGAAAAGAAAAAGTAAAGAAATCAAGTGGCATCGCAAACACTTACTTGGCCTGCGGGAGCTTAGTGCCGAGGAGATTACTTACATTCTTGATACAGCCGAAGGTTTTGAGCAGATAAGTACCCGAGCGGTCAAAAAGGCCCCGCCTTTACGCGGCAAAGTTGTTGTAAACCTTTTTTTTGAAGACAGTACGCGGACACGGAACAGCTTTTCCCTGGCCGCAAATCGGTTAAGTGCAGATATTATCGAATTCACCAAGAAGACAAGTTCTGTCAGTAAGGGCGAGTCTCTTTTGGATACGGCCAGAAACCTGGAGGCGCTGGGGATTGACATAGTTGTGGTTCGTCATAATGCCGGCGGCGCGCCGAAATTTTTAAGCAGGAATATCAATGCCTGCGTGGTAAATGCCGGCGACGGATTCTGTGAGCATCCTACACAAGGTCTTTTGGATACCTATACTATCCGCAAAATAAAGGGCACTCTTGAAGGATTGAAGATAGCGATTGTCGGTGACATAGCGCACTCGCGGGTGGCCCGCAGTGATATGTGGGCGATGACAAAACTCGGTGCAGAGATTATATTTGTTGGCCCGCCGACACTTATGCCCCCACAGGTAAGACAATTGCCTGTTAAAGTAAGCTACAGCCTTGATGAGGTTATTGAAAAGGTCGATGTAATAAATATGCTGCGGATTCAGTTTGAGCGTCTGGGAGGAAATCCTTTTCCTTCGATACGAGAATATTCGCATTATTTCGGACTGACTGTTGAACGTATGAAAAGGGCCAAACCTGATATTTTAGTTATGCATCCCGGGCCGATTAACAGAGGACTGGAGATAGAAAGCGAAGTAGCTGACGGCCGCAATAGTGTTATTTTAGAGCAGGTTACCAACGGTCTGGCTGTAAGAATGGCAGTTTTGTTCCTGGTCAACCAGGCGGCAGCACAACAAAAATGATTATTGATAAGTTATTATATTAATATGAGTTCCGAATTATTGATAAAAAATGGGCGGGTAATAGACCCTGCGAACGGCATCGATAAAAAATGTGATGTGCTTATCGTCGATGAAAAGATTGCAGAGGTGGGCAAAGTCGATAAACCTGTACAGACGGTTATCGATGCGGCCGGCAAGTTAGTCGTACCAGGTTTGATTGATATCCACGTTCATTTTCGTGAACCGGGCGATGAAGAGGAAGAAACAATAGCAAGTGGTTCAGCAGCGGCTTTAGCGGCAGGTTTCACTTCGGTAGTCTGTATGCCGAACACCAATCCTGTTATCGAAAATGAAACCGATGTCGAATACATCCATCGAAAGGGCAGGCAAACCAGAAAAACCCATGTCTATACAATGGGAGCCATAACAAAAGGACTGCAGGGTGTTGAACTTGCCGAGATGGGATTTATGGCAGAGGCAGGGGCGGTTGGATTTACCGATGACGGCAGGGGGGTGCAGGACGCGGCTGTTATGCTGCGGGCTTTGAAATATGCTGCTATGTTCGATGTGGTTGTGGCCCAGCATTGTCAGGCTGAAAATTTTACAGGCAATGGTGTAATGAACTCCGGCTACTATTCGACTATACTGGGTTTACCTGGGATAGACCCATTGGCGGAAGAGATGATACTCTGGCGCGATATTCAGCTTATTAAAAAGGCCGAGGTTCGTTACCACGTTCAGCATATATCGACAGCCGGGTCGGTCGAACTGATAAGAGCCGCCAAAAAAGATTCTCTGCCGATTACCTGTGAGGTAGCACCGCATCATTTACTTTTAACTGAGCAATGTTGTGCCGAGTATGATACCAACTATAAGGTAAACCCGCCTCTGCGGACGGAAAAAGATGTTGAAGCCCTGAAGCAGGCTATTGCCGAAGGCCTTATAGATGCACTGGCAACCGACCATGCACCGCACCTGCAAAGTGAAAAGGAACTGGAATTTTTGACTGCTCCTTTCGGTATAGCGTCTCTGGAATGTGCATTAGGTCTTTACGTTAAAGCACTGATTGAGCCGGGTATTCTGGACTGGCCCGGATTGATTCGTTTGATGGCGGAAAAGCCGGCAAAGATAATCGGTGTAGATAAGGGTACACTTGGTAGGGGCAAACAGGCAGATGTTACTATTATCGACCCGAATGCTGAGTATGAGATTGACGTAAACACATTCCGTTCCAAGAGCAGGAACTGCCCATATCACGGCTGGAAAGTCAAAGGCAAGGTTGAGACAACAATCGTCGGCGGTGAGATAAGGTTTGAATCCAAGAGCCGATAGTTAGTAGTTGAGAGTTCAAAGTACACGCATTTTGAATCATGTTTTTTATTGATGGTCATAATCTGTTGCACTCAGTTCAAAAAGATGGACCGGGTTCCGGACCAATAAGTGATGTTCAGTTGTGTCATATTATCGGTAGTTATTTGAAGCTTACGGGCCAAAGCGGTGAAATTATTTTTGACGGTATCGGGCCCCCTGATAAAAGCGGATTCGAAGATATTAGTAATCTGGAGGTCTTTTTTGCAGGCTTAGGTACCGATACTGATACTGTAATCGAGGACAAAATAAGCATAAACACAGCACCAAGAAGGTTGAAAATTGTCAGCAGCGACCGGAGATTGCGAAAAGCAGCCCGGGCCAGAAAAGCAACTTCGATAAAGTCGGAGGTTTTCTGGAATAATATGCAGAAACAATTGAGTCGAAAAAAAATGACAAAAGAGCCGGCAGCTAAACGCCGAGGATTAAGCGAGAGCGAAACCGGGCAATGGCTTGAGATTTTTGGTCTTGAGCAATAGCGTTTGTTTGACGATATATGCCGATGAACATTGTGAAAGTGTATTATTACCCTTTTTGGGAGGATAAATGATTATGAACTGTCCTGCTTGTGGAAATATATTACAGGAAAAGACCGTAGCGGATGTGGTGGTTGATGTATGCCAGGGCGGCTGTGGCGGCATCTGGTTTGATAATTTTGAGATACAGAAATTCGATGAACCACACGAGTCCGCTGGTGAGGCTCTATTAGATATAGAGCAGGATGAAAGTATTGTTATCGACCATACAAAAAGATTGAAGTGTCCGTCCTGTGATGATATTGTAATGATGCGGCACTTCTTCAGTGTTAAAAAGAAAGTCGAGGTTGATGAGTGCCCTGGCTGTGCAGGTTTTTGGCTGGATGCCGGTGAGTTGAATAAAATTCGCAGCCTTTTCAATACGGAAGAGGAAAGACACAAAGCGGCCGAAGAATATTTCTCGGAAGTCTTTGGTGGCGAATTGGCCGCGATGGAAGCAGAAGACAAGGCTAAGCTCAATAAGTTGCTGAAGATTTCAAATATGTTCCGCTTTATTTGTCCGAGCTACTACATTCCGGGAAAGCAGGATTGGGGAGCTTTTTAGTTTCCTGTGGCAAAATAATCCATTCGTTCCGGTTTTGTTGCGAAAGCTGGAATTTGGTTTAAAGTTGTGATTGGAGTCTATATTTAGTTCTGAATATAGATATTCACCATAGACGTAATTCCGACAGGCGTAAAGATCCCAGAAATATCATCTGACAGTACTGTATAAAATAAAATCCCTCGATAAACCGGAGTTTTATGCTCCATTATCGAGGGATTATTTTTGTACGATATCTCTTGTCTTTTTAAATTCCTATTGAAGTACTTCTTGTTCCGGCAAAGTCATGCTCTTTACTGCCTATAATCACTTTATTGATTGTGAACGTAACCGTACTGCTTACCCATGGTGTTTTGAAGCTGATTCCGCCATTTGCATTTGTGACGCCGGAGACAGCTCCACTGTGACCTCCGCTCCATGTTCCCTCTACGGTTGCTCCGCCGATGGGCAGTCCTGTCGGGTCGTTCTGTGTAATTGTGAGCCCTGCGGTTACTTCGTACCAGTTCCGGAAAACGGCATTCTTAGACATGGCGATATTTACCCGTATTGGCGGGGTGTTCAGATGGATGTAGTTCGTCTTGGTTTCAGTGTCTGAGCCACCCATGCCTGTTACACTTAAGCTGACGGTATAATCTGGGGTGTTCTTGTACGTATATATGTGGACCGGATTTTGCTCGGTTGAAGTTGTCCCGTCGCCGAAGTCCCAATGCCGGCTGGAGACATGCCCTGAGGAAGTGTCGTTGAATTGCACGACCAGAGGACCGTTGCCGCTTCTTGGCTTTGCCGTAAAGTTCGCTATAGGAACCGAAGGCATTGTCAGTTGAATGTAATCCATCCTTGTTATGGAATCATTTCCTCTCGGGCCAACTACTCTCAAACTCACCGTGTAAACACCGGTACCCTGGTACGTATGAACTGGGTTCCGATCATTTGATGTTGTTCCATCGCCGAAGTCCCACGTCCAGGTTGTAATACCTCCATAGGATGCTGATTCTATCGAAGTGGTGTAAATCGCGCCGTTTTCATGATTGATAAGAGACGCCGGACAAGTGGACGTGTCAGTGAATTGTACAGTCATGGGTGAATTGATGCTTATGGGCTCTCTTGTAAAGTCTGCAGTAGGAACTGAAGGTGTAAACAGTTGGATAAACCTGCTCTTGGTTTCTGTATCCGAGCCGTCTGGCCCTGTTACCGTCAGGCTCACATTGTATGTACGTGCGTCTGTATATGTATGAGACGGATTCGGATCGATTGATGTTGTTCCATCACCGAAATTCCACAGCCAACTGGTTATACTTCCTGTGGCTTGACTGTTAAATTGTACCGCCGTGTTTTTAGGGGCGATTGTTGGTTCCCCTGTAAACTCTGCTTTAAGGGATTGAGGTCCCGGCGGCTTTGGCCCCGGTCCGGGTCCTGGTCCCGGACTTGGCCCCGGCCCTGGTTGTGTGGCTACCCATTGAAGGGCGGCATAAGCATCTACTATTCCCCAGCCGTATCTTATATCCCAGCCTGCTGCGCCCTTGTCTTCGGCGGTGAATTCTAATGCCTGCCTGACTTCTGCCGGCGAGGTGGCATTTCCGTTGGCTATTAGTAAGGCAGCGACCCCGGAGACATGTGCAGCAGCCATTGAAGTGCCTTCCATAAAGCCGTAACCCCACGATGTTGTGCCGTATCCACTTATCTTATAAGCCTGCTGTAAAATCCCGTCCCCGTAATCATCTCCATTCTGGTCAACATTAAGGTCACCACCGGGAGCAACCAAATCCAGACTGAGTCCGTGGTTGGAGTAATAAGCCAAAGTTTCATCGTAACGGGTAGCGCCGACAGCAATAACGTAATCATCGTAAACGGCAGGGTAACAGACGCCGCCTATGCCATCATTACCGGCTGCGGCTATTATTGTTACTCCACGATTATAAGAGTAAGCTATCGCCTCCTCTAAAACCGTTGAGGGTTCACTTCCTCCAAGCCCCAGGTTAATCACATGAGCACCGTTCTCCGTTGCCCAAATAATACCTTCGGCTATCTCGGAATATGTTCCGGTCCCGTAAGCATCCAGTACCTTCACCGGCATCAGATAGGCATTGAAGGCCACTCCGGCCGTCCCGATGCCGTTGTGAGTATTTTGAGCAATAGTTCCGGCTATGTGGGTGCCGTGTCCGGAGAACGAATCATCATTGGGGTGTCCATCATTATTAACAAAATCATAACCGGCCACAAAAAAGGTGCCGGCTAAATCCGGGGCCTGCTGATAGCTTCTTTCGGAGACTGCGGGATTTTTTTCGCCGTAATTTTCGTAGGCAATACCGGTATCAAGGATTGCAACAACTGCCCCTGAGCCGGTGGAAATAGTCCAGGCCGATTCGGCCCTAATGCCACCATAGCGGGGATTTTGCAGATGCCATTGAAGGGGATACAGTTCATCGCTTGGCGCCTTTAGGGCATAAGCAATATAGTTTGCCTCGGCATGCACGACGTTGGTATTTGCCTGATAAATATCGACCATGTCGGCGACTGTCTTGCCCTCCGGCATCCTCAATCTTCTAAAGCCAGTATATGGGCTCGTATAGATAGAGGAAACACCATGAGATGAATTTAAGGCGTTTATGGTTTGTTCTGAAACGTTGGGCTTGAATTTTACAAGAAACTCACCCGCAACGTACTTTTGCCCCATACGGGGCAGATCCTCTTCAAAGATTTGGCTCCCAGATATACTTCCCTGGATTAAGACTGAACCAAGTATAAAAAAGATCAGCGCACCTGAATACAGCTTTTTCATCATCCGCTCCTCCCAAAAGGCATTTTTACAGTATTAGAATTTCATAAAATATCTTATAGTACATTATATAAAAATACTGCGGTTAAATCAAGAGAAATCTGCAAAATACTGGCTATTTTAGCAGTTTCAGGAGGGGGTGTATAAGGGCTAATTTTTCGGCAAATTGCAAATCGGACGTTCATTGTTCGATTTACGGTGAATGCAGTTGAATCATTACAGAATTTTGTATTGCTTAATTCACTAAAAAGGTGTATAAAGGATGATTTCCCGGTGTACTGAATACTGGTATAGGCCGATATTATTTGTTTTTTTTGCCTGTATCTGACAGTTTGACGGGCTGAGTGGGAAGCTCAAAGGAGTGCTGAGATGGTCTCACTGACAGAGCGAAGAATGAGCAAGTTCGTTTATGGATATTATTTTACAAAGATGGAGAAAACATGAAGAAACGCAAAATGGTTACGATTGACGGTAATACAGCAGCGGCATATGTGGCCCACGCTACGAATGAAGTTATTGCAATATATCCGATTACTCCAAGCTCACCTATGGGTGAAATGGCTGATGCCAAAACAGCCAAAGGTCAGCCTAATATATGGGGAACAATTCCTTCGGTAACGGAGATGCAGTCGGAAGCCGGTGCGGCTGGTGCTGTGCATGGAGCATTGGCGAGCGGTGCTTTGACAACCACTTTCACCGCCTCACAAGGGCTTTTGCTGATGATTCCCAATATGTACAAAATTGCCGGCGAGCTGCTTCCTACCGTTTTTCACATCTCAGCTCGTTCATTGGCTTGTCAGGCACTTTCGATATTCGGCGACCATTCTGATGTGATGACTTGTCGTGAGACGGGCTTTGGAATGCTTTGCTCGGATAGTGTTCAGGAAGTTATGGATATGGCTCTTATTGCTCAGCAGGTAACATTGGCTTCGCGAGTCCCTTTCCTGCATTTCTTTGACGGTTTCAGAACCAGTCATGAGCTTCAAAAGGTCGAGGAATTTACGTTCGATGATATCCGAGAGATGATTGATGACGAGTTAGTTACACAGCATAAGGCCAGGGCGCTTTGTCCAGACCGGCCGATGATTTCAGGAACGGCACAAAATCCGGATGTGTACTTCCAGGGCAGAGAGACGGTGAACAAGTATTATTTAGCTGTACCGAAGATTGTTCAGGATACAATGGATAAGTTCGCCAAACTGGTTGGAAGGCAATATCATTTGTTCGATTATGTCGGACCCCAAGACGCCGAGAAGGTTATTATTATTATGGGCTCAGGCGCAGATACCGCCCATGAAACCGCTGAGTTTATGGCATCTCAAGGTGAAAAAGCGGGTGTGCTCAAGGTGCGTCTTTACAGGCCGTTCAGCATCGAGCACTTTATTGCCGCCTTGCCGAAAACCGTTAAGAAAATAGCGGTATTGGACAGAACAAAAGAGCCCGGTTCTATTGGAGAGCCGTTGTATGTGGACGTTCGCACTGCAATTGGCGAAGCAATGGAAGCAAAACAAGGACCGTTCAATACGTATCCGCTTATTGTTGGCGGACGATATGGGTTGGGCTCGAAGGAATTTACGCCCGCTATGGTAAAGGCCGTCTTTGATAATCTCGATAAGGAAAAGCCCCAAAGAGGTTTTACTGTAGGCATCGTTGACGATGTAACCAATGTCAGTCTGGATGTTGACGAATCTTTTGATATTCCCAGCGAGGGTTTTTATTCTGCGATGTTCTTTGGGCTCGGTTCGGACGGCACTGTTGGTGCGAACAGAAACTCCATTAAAATTATCGGCGAGCTGACGGATAATTACGCCCAGGCTTATTTTGTTTATGATTCGAAAAAGGCCGGTGCTGTAACCGTATCGCATCTGCGGTTTGGCGATAAACTTATTCGAAGGCCTTACCTTGTAAGCAAGGCCGATTTTATTGCGTGTCATAACCCGAGTTTCCTGGAAAAATACGATATGCTTTCCTCTGCACGCGAGGGAGCCCCGTTTCTGCTGACCAGCAGCCATGACAAGGATGAGGTGTGGGACACTTTGCCACAGGAGGTGCAGAAGCAAATAATCGATAAGAAGCTGAAGTTCTACATTATTGATGCGATTGCGCTTGCCGGTGAGCTTGGCTTAGGTGGTCGAATCAATGTAATTATGCAGACCGCTTTTTTCAAAATTAGTAATATTATCCCGCTTGATTCGGCAGTCGAAGCAATCAAAGACGCTATCCAAAAGACTTACGGCAAGAAGGGCCAGAAAATTGTTGATATGAACAATGCAGCGGTTGACGGCGCTCTTGATAAAATCTTTGAAGTTACAGTACCGGCCAAGGTTACGAGTAAGAAAAAAATGCCACCGGTGGTTCCGGACGATGCTCCTGATTTTGTTAAAGAGGTTACGGCAGAGCTAATAGCGCTTCGGGGTGATAAAGTGCCTGTAAGCAAAATGCCGGTTGACGGCAAGTTTCTAACCGGTACGACAAAATATGAAAAACGCAATATTGCCGTCGATATTCCAGAATGGGAGCCTGATGTTTGCATTCAGTGCGGTACGTGCTCTTTTGTTTGTCCGCATGCGGCTATAAGGATAAAGGCTTACGATCAGAAGTATCTAAAAGATGCTCCGGCATCATTCAAAAGTGCTGATGCCAAAGGTAAAGACTTTAAAGATATGAAATTCACCGTTCAACCTGCTCCGGAAGACTGTACCGGTTGTGGTGCCTGTGTTGTAGCTTGTCCTGCACAGGAAAAAGATGAGTCCAAGCAGCCAACAGGCCGAAAGGCAATCAATATGGTTCTGCAGGAGCCTGTTCGCGATACTCAACGGGAGAATTATACATATTTCCTGGCCATTCCGAATACAGACCGAGAGCTCTTTAAATCAGGCAGCGTAAAGGGTAGTCAGTTGATTGAACCGTTGTTTGAATATTCCGGTGCATGTGCCGGCTGCGGAGAGACGGCTTACGTTAAACTAATGTCACAATTGTTCGGAGACAGGGCTTTGATCGGCAATGCGACAGGCTGTTCATCGATTTACGGTGGGAATCTACCTACGACGCCTTATACGAAAAGATTTGACGGCAGAGGACCGACCTGGAGCAATAGTTTGTTCGAGGATTGCGCCGAATTTGCGATGGGTATGCGGCTTACAGTTGACAAATTCCGGGAAAACGCACTTGTACTGATGGATAGGGCGGCAGAGAAAGACTGTATTGATTCGAAACTGCAACAGGAAATTCGGACGGCGACATTGGAAGATAATCCCGACCAGAGTGCTATCGAACAACAGCGGACTCGGGTGGATGAGCTAAAAACTCAGTGCAAAAAAAGCGATTGTTCTTATTGCAGGCAGCTATTGGATGTTGCTGATTATCTTGTTCGGAAATCAGTTTGGGCTCTTGGTGGCGACGGATGGGCCTATGATATCGGGTATGGCGGATTGGACCACGTTTTGGCAAGCGGTGCCAATGTTAATGTGCTTGTTTTGGATACGGAAGTATATTCGAATACCGGCGGACAGATGTCGAAATCCACACCACGGGCCGCAGTTGCCAAGTTTGCCGCTGCTGGAAAAATGATGCCCAAGAAAGACCTCGGGCTTCTGGCTATGACCTATGGAAACATTTATGTAGCAAAGGTAGCGATGGGTGCAAATACCAACCAAACAGTAAAGGCCTTTGTCGAGGCCGAAGCTTACCCTGGACCTTCGCTTATAATTGCCTATTCCCATTGTATCGCCCACGGTATTGATATGACGGCGGGTTATCTGGAGCAAAAAAAGGCAGTAGCGTGTGGTCATTGGCCGTTATATAGATTCGATCCGCGGCTGACAGAGCAGGGTAAAAATCCGTTACAACTCGATTCGAAAGCTCCAACGGAAAGCTTCGAAGATTATGCTTACGGAGAAAATCGTTATCGAACGCTAAAGCAATCCAAACCCGAAGTGGCGGCGCAGTTAATCAAACTTGCCGGTAGTGATGTTACTCGAAGGTATGCTCTGATGGAGCAGCTTGCAAATCTGGCGTGCGATGGAAAATGTTAAGCGTAAGGACTAAAATGCAAAATAGGAAATGGGAGGCTAAGGGAAAACAAATGGACAATAGGTTCTCAAAGATAATTTGGATGGTTCTTGTCGTTGCTTTCATCTTCACAGGGTGTCAGCGGAAATATAAGGAAGAAGCAGTAGATGTTTTAGATTCCGGACCGGAGATTGAAATGACTTCTGTTCCGCCTGATTATGTGGTTAAAGCGATTGAAGCGGTTGGCGGCTGGAACGCATGGACCCGAACAAAAGAGCTGCAGCTCGATTGTGTAGTTACTTTTTATCAACCGGACGGTAGTTTCCACCTGACTGAGCAGCATCATGTGGTTTATCCCTGGTCGAATTCTATTCAGATTTCAGCTCGGGAGCCGCAGGGCAGATTTGTCTGGCAGTTATCGAAAGGCAAGTTCGATGTATTGAAGGAAGGCGGACAAAGTGATGCACTGCCGGTCGTAATAGGCAGTAATCATTTTGCTGAAATGATATTGAGTATTATAACAGTGCCGGCACGTTTTTTTGATGAATCGGCTGAGTTTTCCAAAGAAACCACAGGGCTCAAAATCCAGGGACAATGGTATTACCCGATTAGCAGACTAAGCATACCGGTTGTCGGAGGCGAGCTTGATTCCGAACCTGCTTTTGTTTTGTCTAAGGCGGTTTTATATCAGGACAGGGACGGTTCTTTAATAGACATGCTTGTATTTGACTTTATGAGCGGAGATAGTAATTTTGCGGTTCGCGGTTATGACTATACAGCGGTCGAAAAAGACGGTGTTCGTGTTCCTGCCAGTATAGAGATATTTAAAGCCGACGCACGGGGCAATTTGCAGGAACGACTTGTTAAAATAGATAATCACACTTTCAAACGCTCAAAGTAGAATCACAAAAAAGGTCGGGTTGTTTGGCCCGACCTTTGTCCGTTTGGGTTTCGTTTAGAATTTGTCTTTTCGGTGTGACCTCATGTTCTAATTCATTTTATTACCAGAGGGATTGGAATTCTGCTGCATCATCATCTTCATTTGCTGTTGCATCATTAGAACGGCTGTCATCATCTCTTTGAGATGCTCTTTTGGCAGAGCAATATCCACAACCATTTTGCCATTTCCGGCTTTACCTGCCAATGCAATATTGCTTTTTGTTGGAATATCCGTCTGCAGCATCGGCATTGGTATCGGCATAACCGTTATTGAACCGGCTATCTTTAACCAGCGCAGCACATTATATGTCACCACGAAGTCAGCTTTTTCTGCCTCAGGGAGTAGTTCCAGAGCCGCCTTTACCTCGGAGCCCATTTGCGTTCTGCCGGCTTTTACCTGGTCAATCAGCTCACGTATCGACGAATCCGCATTACTGCCGATAGTTAAAACACAGAGCCCATTAACAATGCCCCATCTGTAATCAAATCCTCCGCCGTACATAGAATTTATCATTTGTCCCTGCGGCGAGGCGGCATCTATTGATTTCATCGTGAGTTTGGCCGAATCTATCGAGACATTTTTATAGCTGTCAACACCGCGTTGTATTTCAAAGCTGGTTTCTATCCCCATGTTCTTATAAAAATCCAAAATTCCACTGGTGTTGAAAAGCTGCATTGAATTTTCTATTAGCTGGTTGAATTTATTCTTATCTTTGACAGCTATAACATACTTCGCAATAAAGGGCGGTTTGTTTTTGGCGTCTATCGAAGCTGAACATGCAATTGGGCCGCCGAGACAGTCAATTCCATCTTCTATCAGAGCTTTCATCTTATCGATATCCTCGGCGTTCATACTCTCACCGGCCATAATGGCAAGCAAATCTATACCCTTGAGGTTGCATTCTTTCCATAAATATTTATTTACTGTAACTCCGAAATTCATCATCGCCCCGTCTTCCAGATAATTAAGAAGATTGTTCTTTCTGTCCGCTGAAGCATCTGAGACGAACATATTTGCCATATCCGTACCGTGAACGGCGGAGACGGTTTTGGTGATATTAAGAACATTGGGCTTCGGTTTGATAGCTATGCTGAAGTACCGGGCTTCCTTCATTAGCTTCTGAAGAATGTCTGCGTACATATTCATTACATTCTGTGTGAAATTCTGCATGTTTTTCGGCGGCGCCCCAGGGCTGTCAGGTCCGGTGCTTTTAATTATCGTTTTTATCTCTTCAATTTTGCCCAATAACAAAGGCCCAAAAGTTTTGGATGCCTGTTGGATATTACCATAGGCCCACACCGGTTCAAGTATAGCCAGTTTAGCCTCGGCGGCATCAATGGAACTCGCAAGCTTCGTTGTCCTGGCGGTTGAAATCACTTTTGCCATTCTGAGAAGCTTGTCATAATCATTTGCCCAGCCTATCAATGCATGATTGCCAATCTTTGTAGTCAGTAATATGGGAGTCCCATTGCTTGTGATTTTAGAAATACCGTTGTCATCCGGTTGGCTGCAGTTGGGATTGCTGATAAATTGTCTATAATCTGTAACAGGAACAAATCCGCCGATGAATATATTTGAAGCCGGATTATTTGATGTTTGTTCTCCGGGCAGCATTACGCCAAATACTGCAAGACTACCGTTCATATTAACCCCGTTCAATTCCGGACTGCCCAGCACATTTGCTAACTGCATGCGTACCATCATCGAGAGCCCCAAAGGTATAGGTGAGATGCCGGCTAAAAACTGATCTGTTTGATTTACTGTGTGTTCAAAATGATTTACTCGTATGCAAAACAGGCTCTCCGCCGGGAGCATTTTGAGCAGTGGATCATCTGCTGGTTGTACTACACTTGCCGCCTGCAGTCCTGTAGCAAGGACGAGCATTACCAGTAATCCTGTCACAAACGTACTTCTGACATATTTTGACTTCAACATTCTTTGGACCTCCAAAAATTAAGACCGACAAGTATGTTTATTAACAATCTTAGACTGAATCTTACTATAGAAAACGTTTCCTCCATCGGAAAGTTATAAGAAATCTAAAAAATTTCTTACATTCGAATTCGTTAATCATGAGAGTTCAGTCAATTCATCGGCGCAAAATGCTCTTCTATTTAAGAAACTAAACTGAGAAACATCTATCCTGTCCTTGCGTGACATTTTTCTTTTAGTGATTAATAATTTTTTATCGGTATTCACAAAATATTCCCATCAAATGGACTTTGTGCCTATATTGGTATTGCGGTGATTATCGGCCCCGGATTAAGAGGTGTCTGAGAACAAACTATGCATTCCCGGGATATGGATGAATTAATGAAGATTTTATAACAGGCGGACAATTCGCTTGGGATTATGCCATAGAAGCATATGGATTCGTAAGTGCTTTATGGATTGATAGTTGTGATAACTAAAGGGGCGAAATTCTTATTTGGAGATTCTGTTTTTTTGCGTATAAGTCATAGGAAATCGGCGTTTTTACAGATATATGAATATTGATAGTAATTTTCTTTTCTTACCTTGTTAGATTGGCTTTATAGGCGTCAAATAAAGTTAAGCGAGCAAAGCATTAAACCGATAAATTTCCGAGTTGAGGTGTGTTTTTAAGCGGTCCAGGTGTTTTGGACAGAGTAAAGCTCGTTGTTTTTGGAAGTTTATTGCTATGGACGGGATACACAAGGCAAGTGAAGGCAAGGGTAACAGGCCGGCTTTTCGACGTGATAAATCGCGTTTGAGAATCGAAAAAATTGGTAAAACCGGCCGCCTTTTGTTCATTGCTTCCTTTTTACTATTTATTACACTTTCATCTGGTTGCGGCAATAAGTTTTTTGACCCAACACAGGTGGGAAGGTTTCGCCCTGTTCCTGCCGTCAATGTCATATTGGATTCATTAGGTGTGGCCGAGGAAACAACGGTAGCCTGGGAACAGGCCGAAGAGCCAATGCCCATAGATACTGTTGCAGTTGAGTCTGATTATGTTTTCAGGGCTGGTGATGTTATCACTGTGGCTATCTTTGAGCTGCTTCAAGAGGGCATTCAATTTGTTAGCAATTATGTCGTTACTGAAACTGGTAAAATATCCATACCGGAAGTTGGAGTAATTGAAGTTGCGGGATTGAGTGAAACACAGCTTGAAGAACAGATAAAACAGGTCCTTTCACCAGGCATATTGAAGAATCCATCGGTTATTGTAACTTTATCCGGGTCTCAGCAGCGCGCTTTTTCAATATTAGGCGATGGTATTCCCGGTCCGGGCAGATACCCGATTCCGCGGTATAATTTCAGGCTGACCGATGCGCTTGCGACGGCAGGAGGGCCAAGGCAGTTTAACGTGAGCTATATTTTTGTTTCGCGCTTTACCGATGGCAATAAGGCAGCAGGACATGAACTTCTTAAGCCGGGATACGATGAGCTTGAGCTAAAAATGATTGAACCTGAAACTGCCGCCCCATCGCACCGGATGGAACAGACTGTATCGCCTCGCGGACAATATGGGTATCAATGGCCTGAAAGCAAAGTAGTGATAACCTCATCTGAAATGGCAACAGATGATTGGGAAGCGGCTGGAATGCCGAAAGCCTTTGAATGGCCGAGTAATCGAAATCCCGGTCGGGTGGACACCCAGACTGAATTGCAGCCATCTGCGCAAGAGCCGATAGGTGTCAATGACATATTGAATACTTTAGAGGAACGCTCTCGCCGTGAACAAATGTGGTTAAACGGGCCGGTTGATGTCGAGAACGCAATAGAGTCGTTCCGAATGCTGGCTCGTTCCGAAAATAGGTTAGATGAACGAGTAGCAAGTCGCAGGGATTCAATGGTATTCACTCCTGCGCCGGCTGCTCCGAAGGCAATGGAAGAGCCTGTAAGTGTTAGAGACATTCTAAAGACTCTGCAAGAGCGTTCTCGCAATCAACAAAAATGGTTGAATGGGGGAGTAGATGTTGAAAATGCGCGGGAGTCTTTTCAGGAGCTGGCTCGTTCCGACAATTGGACAAATCAGCGAATAAATCATCCGCAAGCACTGGCATCATCGGCGCCGGTTGCTCCCAAAGTGATAAATGAACCGTTGGCTTCGAAAGAACTCGGAAACATCGAGTGGAAATTTCAGAACGGCAAGTGGATTGCTGTTCCAAGTGGCTCACAGGCACCACCTCCGACTCCAACTCCAGCACCAGCTCCAACTCCAATGCAAGAGAAAGAACAACCCGGGCATATTGAGTGGAAATTCAAGGACGGCCAGTGGGTTCCTATTCAAAAGGGTACACCGACTTCGCCAGGAACCATTGAGCCTGTAAGGCCTCTTATAAAGATTGAACCTGGCGAACAACCGACCGGCACATATGAGATGCCTAGTATGAAACGTGAATCCGGTACCGGAACGCGCCTTATAAGAATTCCGGCTACAAAGTTACTTGCCGGTGATTCCAGATATAATATCGTGATAAAGCCCGGCGATACTATTCATGTGCCGGTTAATATTGTTGGTGAGTTTTGCATAATGGGTCATGTAAACCGTCCGGGTTATTTTAATATGACAGGACGACCAATGACTTTGAAAATGGCTATAGCTGCTGCGGGCGGATTGGGACCTTTGGCCTGGCCTAAACGCGTCGAGGTGGTTAGAAGAATAGGTAGAGATCGTGAAGAAATAGTAATGCTGGATTTGGATAAGATTGCCAGCGGTGAGCTGCCGGATATCTTTATAAAGCCAAATGATTTAATCAATGTCGGAACGCATCCAACCTCCAGATGGCGGGCAATTCTGCGAAATGCCTTTAGAGCTACTTACGGATTCGGCTTTGTTTATGACCGTAATTTTTCAGATAGAGATTTTGGCACCAGCAGACCTTTTCCGGGTTGGTTCTAAGAAAAGTATAGAGTAAAAAGTGCAGAACTGCCGAGCTCGACAGTTCTGTTTTTTTATAATTAGCTGTTAGTTTTCACGATGGTGTACGATATCATCTCTTCTGTTGTAAATAGGCCTGATTATGCTAAGAGTTGTACAATGAATTATCAAATACAACAAACAAGTGCACCGCTTCAAAAGCAGCACTGGAGCCGGCTCGGGCTGCATAATTACATTAAAATTCTTATCATAGGAATACTATTCTGTTATCTTTTTCGCGATGAGATTCGGACCATTATCCACAGATGGCTTACGGACAGCAGTTGGTCGCACGGCTTTCTAATCCCAATGTTCAGTTTATATTTTATTAACCAGCACAAAGAAGAGGTTCTCCGCTCTGTTCGGAATAATGAGTTAAAACCAAACTATATTGGCCTGTTTTTCCTGATATGCGGGGTTTTGTTTTATCCTTTCAATATTGTTCAGCTTCAGTACGGATACCTAAGACCTATTGGTATGATAGCAACGCTTGGTGCGATTGTGTTGTTTTTAGGTGGATGGCGCCTGGTGAAATATACGTGGCTGCCGATAGTTTATTTAATTTTTGCTGTGCCATTGCCTCGTAGATACTATGTTAGCCTTACTATGCCGATGCGGCATCTTGCCGCTTCTGTAGCAACTGCATTACTGAATCTGGTAGGCGGGATGGAAGCCACTGTCAACGGTGTTGTTATAGATGTGATATATAAGGGACGGCAACTGGAGCCTTCACTTAATGTCGCTGAGGCCTGCAGCGGGATGCGTCTGTTGATGGCCTTTTTGGCTTTGGGCGTTGCGATGGCATATTTACACCATAGACCTTTATGGCAGCGATTAGTTCTTTTAGCCTGTACGATACCTATAGCGATATTCTGTAATATTGTGCGGGTTACAATAACTGGCTTTATTTATGTGCTGATACATCCGAAATACACACAGGGAATTTATCACGACAGTCTGGGATTCATGATGTTACCTTTGGCATTCGGTTTGTATGGTTTTCTGGCGTGGTTTATGTCGAGTTTGTTTATTGAAGGCAGTGACATCGTTAATGAAGATATTGTGGTTCGCTCGTCGAGGCGAAGTCCGACGCAGCCTGATAGGCGTAATAAGTGATGCGGGATATTAGAAACAATATACGAGTATATTTTCAGCCGGCTTTTTTGATATGTGTTGCAGTGCTGACAACAGCCGGGGCCGGTATGTCGATAGCTGTAAAAAGCTTCGGAGTGTACTTGAAAAAGGAACCGCTGCCGTTGAAGAAATCTTTTGACCTTCTGGATGAAAGTGATTTAGCTTCTTACAGAGTAATATCAAAATTAAAAATAGAGAACGAGGAAATAATCGCTGCATTAGGGACCGAAGATTACATCCAGTGGATTCTGGAAGACACCGAAGCGGAAGATAATAGTGCGGCTGAAAAATGTATGATGTTTATTACTTATTACCAGCTTCCCGACAGAGTGCCGCATGTACCGGAAGAGTGCTATGCCGGTGGGGGTTTTCAAAAATTGGCATCCGACAGTGTAACGCTGGAAATAAACAACAATGCCGGATTTGAGAGAAAATTGCGAGGAAAACATCTTGTTTTTGGCAGTACGAAAGCCAACCTCTGGCAAAGAGGAGAAAAATTCCCGGTTTTGTACTTATTTAAGGTCAATGGAGAATATGCGGCTTCCAGAGAAGAAGCCCGGATAGCTTTGAATAAGAACCTTTTCCGGAAATCTTCGTATTTTTGCAAGGTTGAGCTGATTTTTAACCAGACGCTGATTCCACCCAGCAAAGAGCAGGCAGTTAAAGCAAGTGAAAAGCTCCTGTCCGTGATTTTGCCTGTTTTAGAAACAAAACACTGGCCTGACTGGGAAAAGTGAATCGCTCGTCTCGGTGAAGACCAAAGACGTAGCAGTATGATATAAAGGAAAATCCAAAATATCCAATAAGGAGTTTAATTCATGGCAAACAGGAGGTTAAATAAAAAAGTTGCACTTATCGGCTCAGTGATTTTTGTAGTTCTTGCCCTGGGGGCCATTTTCGTAATGTTTCAGTTAAGCGGAGATCCCCAAGAATTGATCAAAGATGCTGAGGATGCTCTGCAAGCAGCACGACAGGCAACCGATGAACAAATAAAGCAGCAAAACTATGACAGGGCTGAAAGCAGTTTTCGCGGAGCATATGCGAGGGCAAAAACCGAAGATCTCAGAGAAGAGGTACTGTTTAAAATGGTGGATATGTACCTCGAAGTTGAGGATAAGGAATGGCCCTTTGTATTGGGGTGTTGGGACGAAATAATAAGAATAAATCCCAATAATCCGAAAGCACGATTTGGGCGGTTAAAATATTTTCACATACTGTCTGACAGCAGCATAGGCGGTCCCTGGCAGGAGGTGCACAAGCAGGCGTCGGAATTTTTGAAAGTGGCGGAAGATGCAGACCTGCTTGGAGAGGATACGGCCAAGTGGGATGTCTTTGAAAACGAAAAAAGTGCGAGCCAGCAACGGCTGGGGCCGTACTTGTATCTACTAAGAGGCAGGGCAGCATTGGAGATGGCATCTATGGGGGCGGTCACCGACAGGGACAAATCGCTTGATCTGGCAGTCGATGATTTGAAGAAAGTCCAGGAGTATGAGCCAGGTAATATAGATGCCTATTGGTATCTGGCTATGGTTACAATGACAAAAGGGGAACTGTTGGCTTCACGAGGCGGCCCTGAAGAAAGAGAAAAAGCTGTAAAACAGGCAACGGCAATTTTAGAGCAGGCGGTTCAGGTAGCCCGGACTGAGCCGAGAGCACATATTAATCTTCTGGCAATGAAGCTTATGCTTTCTAAAAACAGCGATCCTGCCCAGCAGAAGGAACAGGTTGAAGCACTTGAACCGGAGTATTTGTCGCTTGTAAGTAATTTCGATTCCAGCGCAGAGGCATTTGCTGCAATGTCTCAATTTTATTCGGCTTATTCGTCCTTTACAGGTCCGCGGCTGGGCCCGGAGAAGCTTGATAAGGCTATAGAGGCTGTTGAACAGGCGATGAGGCTGGATGGGCAAAATGTGATTTATTCGATAAGTGCGGCCAATTTATACTACCGAAAATTTTCTCTTTATAGTCGAAAAAACCAGGTATATAAAGCCATAGAGACGGCCAGGAATGCACTTACTCTACCCGATGCCCAGGATAAACCCGGCCCTCGACATCGCGCTAATATAACCAACAGATTTATGCTGTATGCTTTTCTCGCAAATTGCTACATCGAGCAGATACTTGAACCGGGTGAACCTGATAGTCCATCGCAAATTGCTGTTTGGATGACAGGTGCTGAGCAGGCCGTACACGAAATAGAGCAGATTTTTGGCAGCGGCGAAGAGCCTTTCATTATTAAGTGGAAAGGAATGCTTGAGCTTGCGAAGGGAAATAAAGCAGCCGCTATTAAAGACTTATATACAGCTTTCGAAAAGTTTAAGGCACTTAAACCGCCTGAGCCATCCTCCTGGCCTAAAGACGACGAATTTTCACAACTTTCTTACACTCTGGCGAAGATTTTCAAGGACAGTCCCGAGATTGGTGTGGTCGCTGAATTTCTGGTAAGTGCGCTCTTTTCAGGAATTAGTGAGATTAAACCTGAAGCGCGTTTGGATTATGTAGATGTGATTATGAAGTTCGGTAACTGGTCGGACGCCATACACAATATAAATGCTTTTGAAGAGTATTATGGGCCGAATGAGAGAAGCCGGATACTTCGTATCAAAAGTTATATCGGAGCAAAGCAGTTTGACGAGGCTGAGAAAGAATTGTCGGCCAGGATGCAGGATGAGCCGGATACGATTAAGCTAAGACTGGCGCTGACGCAGACCAGAATCAGGCAAATGCAACTGAATATGGCGCAAAAGGAAATGCGTGAAAGCTCAGACATTATCCCCTTGCAAACAGAACCTGAAGAAAAAGAGCCTGTCGGATTCACGGCCGACATCGGTGTAATGACAGAAGAATTGAAAGGCTACTGGCGGCATGAGGCGGAACTGTTGGAAAAACTGCTACTGGTAGAGCCGAATTCTGTTGGACAAAATTCTATTGTTGGTATTTGCAGAAATTACATAGCGCAAGGCCAGGCAAGTCGAGCTGAAAATTTGGTCGATAAGTATTTAGGACATTTTCCGGATAATATAATAGTGCAGGTTTATAAACAGATACTCTCCGAACCTGACCCGTCAAATATTTCGCAGCAAAGACTCAAAGAAATAGAAGAGCAGGTGCTTTCGAGTATCACTGACCCTGTTCTCCGCGCAACGCAGCTTGGAATATTTTATCGCAGGAACGGCGAAACTGAAAAAGCGATTCTCCATTTAAACAGGATTGTAGAAACAGGAACTTCGCAGCAGCTTGTAGCCGAGGGGCCTGCTTTTGAATATGTGCAAATTGCCGCGAGCCATCTTTTGGATATAGCGCTTACCACAAAAGACTGGGAGCTGGCGAAGCAAATTACACAGACATCAAGCCGTGAAAACCTCGATAATTGTCAGGGGCAGATTTTTGCAACCCGCTTGGCAATGGCTCAAGGTAAATTCGAAGATGCTTTGGCGACAATCAACAAAAGTTTGAAACAAAGACCCGTATTTTCATACGCTTATATGCTCAGAAGCGAAATCAACGCTGCTCTTGGAAATGAGCATGCATCTATGGAGGACATTCGCAAAGCCGCATCTTTAAATCCTCTGGATGGAATTATTGCAAAAGCATCGGCCAACGTTTTATATAATCGAAATCAAAAGCTTAGTGATAGCGTCTCTTCTGCGCAAGTGGTTGAAGTCAGAACTGCCCTGGAAAGGGCAATAGCGCTGAATCGCGGCGATTTGTCTTTGCTGAGCCTGTATGCGGAGTATATAGCACCGACAGAACCCATGAGGGCGATTGCAATTCGCCAGGACCTGCAAAGCGCAGCTCCAAATATGGAAAATGTTTTACTTCTCGGTCAATTGGCAACTCAAGTGGCTGTCAAAGAAACCAATTCGAAGCTCAAGGATGCGATATTTGGTATTGCTGCTTCGTCTTTCGAGCAGGCGAGAAAAATAAATCCTCAGGACAAGCAGATGCTTTATTACTATGCTGAATATTTTCGGGCAATTGGTCAGGATGAAAAGGCAACGGCTCTGCTGGAGGAATCTCAGGAGCAGAAATTGCTTTGGGACCATTATTTTCAGCAAGGCCGATACAACGATGCAAAGAGGGTGCTGGATCAATTATACGAAGGCGGCACTAAGGATGCGGCAGTTCTCAGAGGTCTTTTGCTTGTTGCCGAGAAAACCAACGACAGGGAGGCTGTAAAGAATTATTCCAGTGAGCTTATAGCGTTCAAAGATACTGTAGAAAATAATCTTGTTCAAATTGAGGCTTTTCTTAGAGCCGGTCTTATCAGGGAAGCTGAATACAAAGTACAGAGTTTTAAGGAAAAGTATCCAAGTGAACGCAGAATACTTTTGCTTGAAGGCTGGCTGCTGATGAGACAGGGACAACTGCAGAAGGCGTTGGAGCTGACTAACAGAAATCTCCAGACCAACAGAAACAACCCGGTGGCATGGCGATTAAGAGGTGAAATTAATTTCTTTCTTGCAGATTATAATAAGGCAATCAGTGACCTTAGAGAAAGCAAATTATTGTTCGATGAGCCTGCTACTCGAATTTCTCTGGCTAAGGCTTATATGGGCGCCGAGCGATACGAGGATGCCATAACCGAGCTTAAAGTTACGATTAACACTCCCGGCATTCACTCCGAAGCCGGATTATTGCTTGAAAACATTTATTCACGGCTTGACAGAAAACCGGCCTTGAAGAAATTCTATGAAGAGACGCTTGAAAAATTCCCTGACAGTGTACAGTGGCTTAATCGAGCCGGTGCATTTGCCGTTAAAACGGGTGATTTCGACAAAGCCGAGCAATTGTATAAGAAAGCTTATTTGCTCAGGAGCCAGGCACATCTTGCCGGTAATGGCTCAAACGAGGTACCCGATGCGATGTATGCTGCGGCGTTCGACGGATATATGAATGCCCTTATCCTCGGAGCGGGAGAACAGAATACGGGAAATTGGAATCCTCGGAAGCTGGACGAGGTTTTACAGGAGTGCGGAAAATATCCTGATGGCAGCTTTGCCTCCATAGCGTATTTGCGAATGGCTCAAGCCAAGCTGAAGCTCGGCGATAAAATAACTGCTGTCGAATATTGTCACAAAGCTGTTGATAAAGCGGGTGAAGATGAAACACTTGCTTCTGAAACTTTGCTGAGAATGCTCCTTATGCTTGGGCCTGATGAAGTTTTGAATTATTGCAGGCAAAAGCTCGAAACCAATCCGGATTCGATTGCCGCCAATTTTGCTATGTTTAATTTGACAAAGATTAACAATGAGTTCGATAAAGCAATAGATTATATTGAAAAATGCATAAACCTGACTGATCCCGACAGCTCCCGCAGGGTCGAATACACAATGAAGAAAGCGGACGTTTTAACCCTCGCATATGAGACAAGTTCCGATAAAAATTATCTCTCGGCTGCTATCACAGTTTACAAAAGTCTGCTAACTAAAATGCCGAGTAATACCATTATTCTAAACGATTTAGCGTATTTTCTTGCTGAAAATAATGAAAGGCTTCCGGAAGCTCTTCAATACGCCAGGCGCGCGCTTGATGAACAGCCGAATAATCCCGGCTACCTGGATACTTATGCTTATGTGCTGCATAAAAAAGGTGACAATTCGCAGGCATTTGAATTTGTGGCGGCCTCGTTGCAGCAATATCAACAGAATAATGTTCTCGTACCGGCGGAAGTGTACGAGCATAAGGGTTTGATTAAAGAAGCACTTGGTGCGAAAAATGAAGCGATTGCTGCTTATAGACAGGCATTGGGTGCAGGAGAAGACGGATTATCGCAGAAAATCAGGCAGCGAATCAATGAGGCTATCGAGCGGCTTTCGCCGTAATGCCTTGTATAAAATATCGCTGTGCGTAGTATGAGGATTGTTTTATTGGTTGGTTCCGAGTAGATAGCAGAATGGCCGAAGAAAGACCAATAGCATCAAAAAGAATACCAGGACCGCCTGGACAGGGATTCCCGGTGGCGGCCTCGATGACATCGAAAGAGGCTATGGGGATATTGCGCAGGCACATATTTCTGATATTTTTTCTGACTATGTTGGGCGTCGTGGCCGGCTGTGCCGGTTGGTATCTGTTACAGAAATATTTTCCGAGATATACCTCTACAACTTATATCAAGGTTCTTCCACCTGTAGAAAAAGACCCTATGGACATAGTTGCGCCTCAGACACAAAAGGATATTATTTACGGCTACCGTCAATCAATAGCTAATCTTATCAAGCAGCAGAGCAGCCTGGAGGCTTTGCTTAATAGCGACGTAGTTAAAGAGACCCAGTGGTTTGAACGCAGAGGCAGGAGCACGAGAAAAGCAGTGAAGTATTTGAATAGATATTTAAGTGCTTATGCCCACAGAGACGCTGAGTTTGTTGAAGTCTCAATGACCTGCCGTGATGCAAGAGAAGCCAAGGAAATAGTTGACGAAATGGTGCGTTTGTTTATTGCAAAGCAGGGAAGTGTGAAAAGAGGAGAGGTAAGCGCCGAGCTTGTTATTCTTGAAGAGCGGCAGGCCCGAGTTAAAGCAGAGCTGGATGCAGCCGACAAAGGGCTGGATGATGTCCGCGTGAGATGGGACATCACCGACCTTGCTATGCCTGCAGGGCGTAATTTCCAGCATACAATCACTTTGAAGCTGAATGAATTGGAACTCGAAAAAAATACACTTGAGCTGGGAATAAGGCAGCTTAGTGCTGACATAGCAAATCTTAAGGACCTGGCGACAGGCCCTATTACTGAGCAGGTTCAATATGCGATAGAAAGAGATGCCGTTATGGTTACACTTGCTCAGCAGCTTGCTTTTCAGGAAGCACAGCTTTCCGCCAAACTCACAAAGTTTGGTGAAAATCACAGAGATGTGCTCCAAATGAGGGAGCAGATAGAAGAAATCAAAAAAAGAAGAGAATTAAGAAAGGTCGAGATCGGAGAGCTGACCCGCAGGGCGAATCTCGCAAATGCCCGTGATGGCTTGCATGTTTTGCAGGAAAGGTTTGAGCTGTTGGAAAAAAAGCGGCAGGAGGCGGTAGCGCAGAAAAAAGATCTTGACTCGGCGCGGGTTCAGTATGATCAGCGGCTGAAGATAAGAGATGAGAGAATCGTAATGCTCGACTTAATCAAAGAGCAGGTCGAGAAATTGAAGATGCTGCATGATTCTCCGGACACACCAAAAGTCCAGGGAATCGGGGAAGCTCCGATACCGCTGGAAATGTCCTTCTCTCGTCAGTGGTACCTATGGTTCCCCGGCGGGACGATGTTGGGTCTCATGTTTGGTGTGGGCCTTGCCTTCCTTATTGAAATGGTTAATGACCTGGTGCGTACACCCAGTGACGTCGCCAGGTATTTACATATTCCCCTTTTGGGTGTTATTCCTGATGCGTCCGAAGATAGTCAGGTTCGCCGCATTGAGCTTTGTCATGCTGTTCGTCTGGCGCCTTACTCTGTTACAAGCGAGTCTTACAGGCGATGCCGGACGAACTTAAAGCTATCCGGCACGGCCGAGTCCTTGAAGTCTTTGCTTGTAAGCAGCGGTATGGCGGGGGACGGGAACACTTCCGTGGCGGTCAATCTTGCAGCAACTTTTGTTGCCGCGGATAAAAAAGTCCTATTGATAGATGCCAATTTCAGACAACCCAAATTAGAGAGACTGTTTCCAAAAATACAAACCGATATACTCGAAGATAAGCTTGGAGTTGAAGGTTTTGATTTTGGATTGAGCAGCGTGCTGATGAAGCAATGCGGTTTCCAGGAAGCTATAAGGCCCGGCGGCATAGAGGGTCTTGACATAATCGATTGCGGCCCTTTACCTGCTAATCCGGCGGAGCTGCTCGGCAGTCCGAGAATGGAAGAGCTGCTTGGCCGCCAGCGGAACAACTACGACCACATTATAATTGATGGGCCGCCTGTCCTGCTGGTGAGCGACGCAAAAGCATTGGCTCGGCTTGTTGATACGACTGTTCTGGTAATTAATGCCGCCGCTACGAGCAGAGGCGCTGCCCAGAGAACTATCCGTGAATTCAAAGAAGTAAATGCCAAAATAATCGGCTGTGTGCTCTTTGCCGCAAGGTCTATGAAAGGCGGGTACTTTAACGAGCAGTTCAAGTCATACCGGAAATATGAGAAAAAAGCCAAAAAGGCCAGAAAGGCGGCACTTGCCGCCGGCTTAACTTAAGCCTTAAAAAATATTGAAGATTCAATTCAATAGTGACAATCATTGAGCTTTATGTTATCATTTCGAAACGTGGCGTGTCCTTAAACTAATATGCAGGTTTTTTAAGAGGCTTATTTGATGACAAAATATTTAGTAACCGGGGGAGCAGGTTTTATCGGTTCGAATATTTGCAGAGAACTCATCTCGCAGGGCTGCTTTGTAAGAGTTGTTGATAATCTGCTCACGGGCAAAAAAAGCAACCTTGCCTCCATAATAGACAAAGTTGATTTTATCCAGGCCGACATGGGTGATGAAGAGGTCGCCCAATCTGTCATGAAAGATATCGATGTGGTTTTGCATCAGGGCGCATTGCCATCTGTCCCGCTTAGTGTTGATAATCCTGTCCCAACGCACAGGCACTGTGTCGATGCGACCTTCACGCTTCTTGTGGCCGCCCGTGATGCAGGTGTAAAGCGGTTTGTCTATGCCGCAAGCTCCTCCGCTTACGGTGATACTCCGACTTTACCGAAGGTAGAGACTATGAAGCCTATGCCGCTTTCACCTTATGCGGTTGCAAAACTCGTTGGCGAATATTACTGCTCGGTCTTTTATCAGGTATTCGGCCTTGAGACTATTTCACTTCGGTATTTCAATGTCTTTGGCCCGCAACAGGACCCAAAAAGTCAATATGCAGCCGCTATCCC
>JACKQG010001071.1_pt1 | contig 38520 bp, 32 predicted proteins | sample 8237621 | NCBI WGS metagenome assembly JACKQG01 (sample SAMN15677084, study PRJNA649215) | marine metagenome | biome: marine; feature: Black Sea; material: saline water; isolation source: suspended particulate matter (SPM) from the Black Sea western gyre | collected 2013-06-09/2013-06-10 | depth... | reverse complement strand
ACAGTGGAATAAAAAACTCATTATCATCGCCGTCTGTGTGGTGCTTTTACAGTCCGTGCTAATGGGGCAGGGATGGCTGAAAACCAGAATGATTCGGGATCAGCTTAAGACAGCGGTCGTCCACTTTAATGAGAAAAATTACGTTTCTGCGGAGAGAACTCTTAAACCGCTTATTGAAGCAGGTGCCGGAAAATATACCTCTACGACAATGCTGCTGCTGATAAAGACATCTGTCATGCTTGAGAAAGATGAACAGGCAATGCAGTTAGGACGGGATTTTCTCCGTCGTTTCCCGAAAAGCACGTATCTGAGCGATGTGTATCTATCTTATGGGGATATTTTTATTCGGAATAGTGACTTCTCTTCTGCCTTCCGGATGTACTTGAAAAGCCGGAAATATTCTCCCTCGGATACACTATTAACAAAGATCGATCATCGCTTAGTGAAAACGATGGGATATACCATTGATGAAAAGCTCCTTGATGAACGGCTATCAGTAGAATATGACAGTACTGCACGTGCGATACTTTTTCTTGCAAAATCGTACAATCAACTGGAAAAAGGTCATCACGATGAAAGTCTTATAACCCTGAATCGTATACAGCCCGAGGCGGTTCCGGATATCTATTTTGATGTGTATGAGCGATTGATTTTAGCGACATATCGGCGGGACCAAAAGAATGTGCAAATTGGTGTTGTCCTTCCACTCAGTGGGCAGCATAAAACCGCTGGAAGGTCGTTTTTAGCGGGGCTTCGATATACAGCGACTGATACCGGTCGTTTGCTGAAGCCGTCTTATCTTGTTTATGATAATCAAAGCAGAGATATAAAAACCATCCGAGCAATTCAAGCGCTGAAAAATAATAAGAACGTCCTGACGATTGTTGGTCCGATTAGTGAACAGAATTCTCTCATTGCTGTCAATACGATGATGGATTCCAAACTGCCGCTGATAATACCAATTTCGACACAAAATGGTTTAACGGAATTGTCCTCCTCTGTGTTTCAAATGAACCCCAATTTAAAAGTTCGTGGACGCTACGCAGCAAGGACAGCCGTTTTGGAACTTGGTTTGGATTCGATTGCTGTATTATCGCCCTCTGATGAGAAGGGGCAGCAATTGACGGAAGCATTCCTCTCTGAGCTGAATATTTTAGGAAAAGAGCCTGTTGCGGTGGAATGGTATTCCGAGACGCCTGAAGATTTAACCCGCCAGTTTAAATCCATCCGATCGCGTGCATGGGAGCTTCTTCCAATGGAAAAGGAAACGGATGAATTCCTTGGGATGGAAATTGACAGTCTCGATGCTCTGTTTGATGTCTCCGGTGATGACTTTTTTGATTTACCCGAGACAAAAGAAAAAGTGATGACATCCAGAGACTCGAGCCTGGTCGTTCTGAACACGATTGATGCGATTTACATGCCGATTATCTCTGAGCACCTACGGTATATTGCTACACAGTTTCCTATGTACAATTTGTCCGCGACTGTCATCGGAAATGAAGCATGGCAAAATTTGGATATTCTAAATGAAAAGAATATCGGACCTCATTTGGATAGTATGATTGTGATTACACCAACGTATAAAACTACGATGCACAAAGGAATGTCCGTTGAAGAATCGTATTATTATTCTCAGGGAATAGATTGTGGAAAACTTTTGATGGGTGCCATGGAGACCACAAGAGCAAATCGCAATAGTGTGTGGGAACGCTTAGCCTCCACAGATGAGTATCACGGCGATGGAAAAATCATCTCATTCACAGGTACATCCCGGAATGTGAACACTACACTTCAGATACTACGATACCATAACTCAGCCTTTCAATCTATAGGATATTTTAAAGGGGATTCACTTATTACCGGCGAGACCGGTAAGTGATTGTTGGCTTCGCCAATCATTAGTTCAGTGTTTACCCATAACGCCAACTTCGTCTGCGTAGAATTGACGCAGTCAATTCACTCCAAAGCCTAACAATCAACGATGTCCTCATTCTTAGATTTATCACATTATTTTCCTGTTGAAAATATACGTGCAGGGTTTAGTCTGCGATCATTTCCTTTTTCACCTCCCCGGGACAGAATTGAACTGGCGCATCAGCTTCAACTAAATTCTGAAGGTCTTGTCCTGCCGGAGCAAGTTCACTCCGGGAATGTTAAAATTATCACAAACCCCGGAAAATATCATGATACAGATGGCGTGATTACTGCAGAAAAAAGTGTTGTGTTATCGATACAAGTTGCGGATTGTATTCCGCTGTTTTTTGTAGACTCTGTCAATAAAAATACCGGGTTAATTCATGCCGGCTGGAGAGGTATAACTAAAAATATCATCGAAAATGGAGTAAATAAGATTTATGAACTAGGTACGGAAAAAGAATCATTGCATGTATTAATCGGTCCGTCCATTCGGGAATGCTGCTATGAAGTTGGTCCGGAAGTTGCCAAACAATTTGAAGAGAAAAATATCCGACCCGGAAAAGGTGATAGGTCTTTTCTTGATCTGCTTGGGGTGGTTGAGAACAAACTCATTTCTTTAGGCATCCCGCAAAAGCAAATCACAATGATGATTGAATGTACGCAATGTAGAGCTGAGACCTACCATTCTTATCGAAGAGACGGTGAGAAATCAGGGCGTATGATTGCGATGTTGGGTTGGAGAAATTAATCATCGTGATAAAATAGAATGAGTCCACTCCAGAAAGGGCAGGTAGCCCAAATTGACCTTTTCGGAGTGGACTCATAGAATTATTGAAAACATTTAATAGTTTAATAATTTTTCCATCTACTGTTTTAAGTATTTTCAATAAATTCCCTTTCAGTATTTTGATACTATGACATTCATTGACGCTATCATACTTGGAATCCTTCAAGGATTTACAGAATTCCTGCCAATCAGCAGCTCGGGGCATTTGGTACTGGGACAGCATTTACTTGGAATCCACATCCCTGGAAACACCTTTGAAGTAGCGGTTCACATTGGAACGCTATTAAGTGTTGTCGTCGTATTTTGGAATGACATCATCAGTATTGTAAGCTCGTTGCAGAACCGAACGACTCAGAAATACGTCCTTGCGATACTGATTGGGACAATACCGGCAGTAATAATTGGGTTGGTTTTTAAGGAGGATATTCAGTCCGCATTCGACAATATTCGTTTAGTCTCAGGGGCATTAATGGTGACCGGCATTATCCTAATTTTAACACGATGGACGTCAGGAAAAATAGAAAATATCACAATTTGGAAAGGACTTTGGATCGGTATTGCACAGGCATTTGCAATTATTCCGGGAATATCACGTTCAGGTTCGACGATAAGTATTGGCTTATTGATGGGGTTGAATCCTAAACAAACTGCACGGTTTTCCTTTTTATTAGCGATTCCTGCCTTAGCCGGAGCAGGATTGCTTACGGCTCTTGATGCGATGAGTTCTGCTGAATCGATTCTTCCGTTATCCATCTTGTCTGCCGGATTCCTCAGTTCATTTCTTGTTGGCTGGATTTCATTAAAGTGGTTACTTACGTTGCTGCGGAAAGGAAAATTTTACTGGTTCGGAGCTTATTGCCTTGTTTTGGGCTTTGTCACTATATTATTTTAAACTGGAGACAGCCTGCCTGCCCGACAAAGAATGCAGGCGGGCCTGCCCGCCATCGTTTTTCAGGCGGGGAGACATAATAAGTTAATAGGTTACAACAAATTTGAATAAAAAAAACAAAATAAATTTTGAACACCAAACGCCTAACGTACAACACCTAACACCCTAGCACTTTAACCTGTGAATATTATTAGTCTCACATTCATCATCTATCTCTTTGTCATCATGGGAGTTGGATTTGTCACTTCCCGTATGATGAAGAACCTGAAGGATTTTGCGTTGGGAGGTAACCGTCTTGGTCCTGTGGTTATTGCTTTCTCAGAGAGAGCTTCCGGTGAATCCGCATGGCTTATTTTAGGGTTGCCGGGTGCCGCAATTGCCGCCGGATTATTAGAGGCATGGACGGCACTTGGGTGTGTGCTTGGGATTATTGTTTCATGGATAATCATTGCAAAACCTATCAGAACGCTCACCGAAAAATATGATGCTCTGACCATCCCGGAACTTTTATCAAAAAAATTCAAAGATGAAACAGGCGCAATTCGGTTACTTTCCGCAATCATCATCACGTTCTTTTTCACATTTTACGTTGCCGCACAATTTTCCGGCGCAGGGAAGGTCCTCCACGTGACATTCGGTTTTTCGCACATGGAAGGTATGATCGTAGGCGCTATCATTATCTTATCGTACACGATTATGGGCGGGTTTCTCGCCGTCGCATGGACGGACTTAGTCCAGGGAATTATCATGATTGGAACATTAGTCATCTTACCCATCGTCGGTTGGATCGAACTATCAGGGGTGTCTCCGTCCGCACAGGTGTTAGATTGGTCAACATTGTATGGAGGACAATCTGGTGTAAGTGCATTGCTGGGAGCAGTCGCCGGATTAAGTTGGGGGCTCGGATACATGGGACAACCGCATTTGATCGTCCGATATATGGCGATTGACCATGCAGATAATATAAAAGTGAGCCGCCGGATTGCCATCGCCTGGGCGATTCCTGCATTCATGGGTTCACTTTTGATTGGACTTGTCGGAGCGAAGCTCATTGCCGGTGGAGTGTTACATCATAATGGCGAAATTTTATCAATAATGAATCTTGATGACCCCGAAAAATTGATGCCGATCATGGCCGCAAATTTACTTCCGCCGTGGTTAGCCGGGATATTCATCTCCGGCGCAATAGCTGCGATGATGTCTACGGCAGATTCTCAATTATTAGTCAGTACAACAGTATTAACCGAAGATATTGTCGGACAATCTAAGAAAAGTATTTTGAAAAATATTAATTCACTTAGTCTTGGCAGACTTTTGACGGGTGTGATTGGTGTTGTCGCATTCTATCTCGCATGGCAGTCAACCGATTTGGTCTTTGAAATGGTGTCGTATGCATGGAGTGGATTGGGAGCCTCTTTCGGACCGGCATTGGTGTTAACACTTTGGTGGAAACATACAACAAAAAATGGTGTTATTGCCGGGTTGATTGTCGGGTCCGTTTCAACGATTATTTGGAAGAATGTTGATGTTTTACATATGGCAGTGACTGAGCGGTTAGTCAGTTTTGTTTTGGCGTTTTCTGCTGTGATTTTATTTAGTATGTTGGATAGATTCAAAGACCATGGAACAAGAAATTAAAACCGTTATACGCGCAATTGAGAATGGAGATATACGTCCGGTATATTTTCTTGAGGGCGATGACCAATTTATTCAGCAAATATTTATCAAAAAATTAGAGAAAGCATTTTTTGGCGAGGCCGTAGTTAATCGGACATTACTGACACCCGAAGAAATGGGAGGGAAGGAAATCATCGATCGATTAATTGAAACAGATTTATTTTCCAGTAAAAAATTATTTATTCTGCAAAATCCTCATGTATTAAGAGAAAAAGCACAAAAAGAAATGTTGGCGTATTGTAATTCTCCCATTCACAATCACTGCCTTATTATCGTCAATGAAGACAGTAGTAAAAAACGTGCGTTTATCACAAAACTGAGGTCAGCATTGGATTCTGTCAATGTCAGAAAACCCTATGAAGATAAAATAAGAATTTGGGTGCAGTATTTTTTTAATGAATATGGAAGAAAAGTAGATAGACGTGTCATTGACTCACTGGTAGAAATCGCCGGTGATTCTGTGCATCATATTGCGAATGAGGTGAGTAAAATATGCATCATGACAGACAAAGAAGATGCAATCACACCGGAATTGGTTTATCAATTTGCAGGGTGGAATCGTGATTATCAACGTTGGGAATTTATTGCATCTGTGGCAAAAAAGGATTTGGCGAAATCATTACTTACAGGACGGTCTCTTCTAAACCAGAACGAAACGATGTTGAGTTTGATGTACCCGTTAGTCAGTTTTTTTCAAGAGCTTTTGTACGAAAAAATGTCACCGGGAACTTTTAATCCAAGGATGGGTTATATTCCTCTGCCGCCTTCTGTGAAAAAGAATATTCCACAGTTTGCAAAAAAGTTTTCACGGCAAGAAATTGATCACGCATTATTTCAACTAGGGGATGTTGACTATCGCATCAAGTCTACCACAATTTCCGATGAAACAGAACTCGTCCGGTTCCTGTTTAGCACATTCAAGTCCAATGGATAAAGACCACAGATATACGGACGAAGCACTCATCATTCGCTTTCAACAAGGCGATGAACGTGCATACATAGAGCTTGTCAAGCGCTATCGTGATCGGTTGATGACCTTCGTATTTCGTTTTGTGGGAGATATGGAGCAGGCAGAAGATATTGTCCAGGATGCTTTAGTGAAAGTGTATACGCATAAGCATTATTATAAGGAAATCGCAAAGTTTTCTACATGGGTCTATACTATTGCAGGAAATTTAGCAAAAACGGAGCTTCGTAAACGCAAACGCAGAAAAACTACCCTACTGAGTCAAATGGGACATGAAGAGCGAGATTATGATTTGCCGGCTGTGCAGCCGGAAACAGGCGAAGCGGTTGAGAGTGAATTTGCTGAAGTGCAAATCCAGGAAGCGATCCAGGAACTTCCTCTCCATTTTCGGACCGTTGTCATCTTGAGAGATATTCAGGAACTTTCTTACGAGGAAATTAGTAGAATCGTTGACGTTCCGCTTGGAACAGTAAAATCACGCATAAATCGTGCAAGGCTACAATTACAAGAAGCCTTGAAAGAATTCAGACATTATTAGGAGGAAACCCTATCGATGGATCGTTATCAGTTTGAAGATAGTATATCAGAATATATTGAAAATACACTAACGCTTTCTCAACGAAAGGACTTTGAGGATTACATAGAAAATAATCCGGAATCCGTCGTTTTAGTTGAACGGGTACGTTCAGTGATAAACAATATGCAGAAAATGCCCGATGTAAAAACCTCACCGGATTTTATGGGTCAATTAATGCGTAAAGTGGATGTTGAAAAAAATCGCCCTGCTCAGCGTGTTAAACCCGGAAACACCGTATTTGGGTTTACGCCTCTCTACGCCGGTTTGATGTCCGTGGCTGTCGTTGGCTTGATAATGATTGGCTTGCAAATGATCCCGGATTCTTCTCAGGGACCGACACCGATTCCCAATCACTTTACACAGGAATCAGCTCCGGTACAGTCACCCGCTACACAGCCTCATGAATTGAGGATGGAATCCTTGGCTGGTGCAGAGGAGGACTCCGCTAATGTTGAGGTCCAAATGGATAAACGCCGGTCCAACATAAAAAATAAAATACGGCTGGTTAAAAATCAGTAACCCCGGTTCCGCTTCACTACAACAAATAACCAACTACACCGCCCACGCTTTGCTTCCATGCCTACGTACCTTCGGCAGACAGGCGGGCGGGCAGGCACTCACCCCCGCAAAAAACGCGGGATGTAAACACAAGCACACGGGGTCTCCACTACGTTACGACAATCACCGATTTACTACTCACCACACACACATTAATTAATTAGCAATAATTAACAATCTTCCTTTATTTCTCCCCGCTGTTTGTGTAATTTTACAGCGGGGTTTTTTAATATGAATTTGGATATCCTTAATAAAACAGCACTAACATTTGCGGGACTGTTCACTATCAGTCTCGTTATTCTTCTTTTTATGGAAGGAGAAGGAAATGTTTTAATCATTGTTCTGCGGGCAATTTCTGTCATCATGTTGCTGATTTCATTACTATATATATACTTTTCAAATGATACGAAAATCGACGAAAAACAGACAGGTACTCATCAAGCGCATCAACAAATTACGCCTGAAGAAGTCGATACGTATTATGATGAACTGCTTGATGCAATATTTAGTTTAGCAAAAGCGGTTCACCCTTATTATCAGATTGCTATATATATGGTGGATTCTATCCATGGCGGACAAATGCTTCAAAAAGCCACGTCAAACATATTTAAGAAAAATATTTCACATGATGATAAATTAATGACGGTACTGATGGGGCAAAAAGGAACATCCATTCTTCAACAAAAAGATGTTCGAGACGATTGGAAAACCATATTCCAGGAGAAGACATGGCGAGGGAGTGAGTGTTTCCTTGGCAAGCGAATTATGTACCGCAATAATCCCGTTGGAAGTGTCTTGTTATACATGGAACATTTTAGCGATGTGGAAAAGCGGGACAAAAATATTTTGAATGTACTGTCGAACTTAATTTCGATGGGATTGGAAAGATTAGATAAAATTAGTGAATTATTTTCACAAATAGATTATCAGTCTTTTTTAACTAACCTGTATTCTACAATAGATCTAAAATCCAGCGAACAGGATATTTATCAATCGATTCTTCCTTTATGCCGCACATTTTTTTCCTATGATAAATTGACAATATCTATTGGAAATGATTCTGGGAAAGCGACTGTAAAATTTGTTGACGGAATTCAAGAAAATGTAGAAATAGGGGCGACATTCTCATTGCACTCTTCGTTGCATGGGATGTGTATAGAGTCTAAAGAGATTATCCAATCACGGTATTGGAGTCAAGATTACCCGAATAAAGTACGATTTAACATTGAAGAAGAAACGGATTATAATTTCTCTTCTGTTTTATATGTCCCCTTTGTAATCATAGATCAAAATGCATGTTTTGCATTGGAAAGAGTCTCATCAAGACCGTTCACCGAAAACGATAAACAATCCATCGTGATGTTGGCATCCGTGCTGAGTTCTGTTTTGTCATGGCATCGCGAGTATCAGCATATGTACAAAAGTGCGACGCATGATGGACTGACGGGTTTGTTGAACCACCGAACGTTTATGATTCGATTTGAAGAGGAGTTGAATCGTGCCGTTCGTTTTCAACAAACCTTCGTTCTCTCGATGCTTGACTTGGATAAATTTAAACGAGTCAATGATACACTTGGTCACTATTTCGGTGATTATGTGATCAAAACGGTAGCTCAAATTATCAAAGAAAGTGTCCGGAATATTGATGTTGTTGCCAGGTATGGCGGAGAAGAGTATGTAATTATTTTAGTGGACACAAATAAAGAGAAAGCACAGATTGTTGCAAACCGAATTGTTAAAAATATTGAAGCATTTTTATTTGAACAGGATGAAACTCATACACGATTAACCATTAGCGCAGGATTAGCAGAATTCCCCGAAGATTCTGACATGGCGAAGGGATTAATCGAAAAAGCCGATGAAGCAATGTATGATGCTAAAAAACTTGGCGGCAACACCTTTTGTAACGCTTAATTGCTTAAAAAGCGTCTACACGGAACTTTTAGAACTCAAAGCAATAAATACAGTATCTTAGTACAGTAAAAATGTTTACTCGACAACGAACCTTCCTCTTAACTTTAGGAATTTTATTCATATCCTGTGCAACATTGCCTAGGCAGGAATTGAAAAATGAATCGCTTCCCAAACGGGTAGAAGAAAAATCCGAAGTTAACCCTGATGCTCTACAACATTTTATGGATGGTCAGTTTTATATGAGCGAGGGGAATTACGCGATGGCTGTATTAGAATTTCAAGATGCGCTTATCATAGACCCGAACATAAGCACGATCCATATTTCTCTTGGAGAAAGTTATTGGCACCTTGGTAAAACGGAGCATTCTGAATATCATCTGAAAAAAGCCATCGCCTTAGATTCTACAGACATAGAACCGCGTGAACTGTTAGCCGGACAGTACCTCATGAGAAAACAATTTGATTTTGCCAGGGATCAATTCTTGTCATTACGTACACTTGATGCAGAGAACATTGACTACATTCTTGCCCTTGCAGATATTGCGAAAATTGAAAAGCAGTTTGATGAAGCAGTAATATTATATAGAAAAGCCTATGAAATAAATTCTGAAGCGAGTCATGCGTTGGAAGCAGCGGTCGAAATTTACTTAAATCAAAAGAAATATGTATCTGCACAAGATGTTATATCAACATTAATTTTTGAAAATCCAAAAAATATACACTACAGACAGGCATTAGCAGAGATTGCCGTCTTAAACGGTGACCTTAAGATTGCCCTTGAAAGTTTACAGCAAATCATAAATATACAAGGTGCCGATCCTGAAATCCTTTCACAAATCGGATTATTGCATTACGAATTGAAAAACACCGAAGCAGCGTTAGAAGTATTCCTGGATGTTGTGGATATTGACAGCACACACCAATCGGCGCTACATTCATTATCAACGATTTTTCGTGAAGAAGAAAACAGTACGGATTCAAAATATTTTGCTGAAAAGATGATTGCTGTTGATTCACTGGATTCAAGCGGATATGCAAATGCAGCACTTGCTGCGATGCTGGATGATGATTATCTGTATGTTATCGCATTACTTTCTGATGTTAGTCAACGATTTATTGAGGACTATACCATTCAATATTTGCTTGGCGTTTCGTATGAGTTAGAAAAACAATATGAGAACGCGCTACCGTATTTGGAACAGGCTTTGCATCTCTGGCCTGAATCCAGAAATACGTTGCATACGCTTGCGATTGTTTATGATAACACAGAACGTTGGAGCCAATCTGATAGCGCATACACGCAATTAATTGAAACTGACAGCACGGACGCACAAGCCTACAATAATTACGCCTATAGCTTGATTGAACGGGATGGTAATCCTGAATTAGCGAAATCTTTGTCAAAAAAAGCAATAACATTGGAACCTGAATCTGCGGCATACTTGGATACGTACGGATGGATTTGTTTTCAATTGGACGATATTGACTCTGCCTTGTATTACATTCGCCGTTCCGTTGAGATTGAAGAAACAAACGCAGAAGTATTGGAACATCTTGGAGATGTGTTGCTGATATTAGGAAAAGACGAAGAGGCAATTGGTTATTTTAAAAAAGCCCTTCAGTATGATCCGAATAATATTGAACTTATAGAAAAAATTAGCCATGATAAACCTTCCCATTAAATTGTTGTTAATTGTGGGGTTATTACTGAGTGCGTGTACTCGCGTTCAAGATGTTATTCAAGAACCTCCGCCAGTAATATTGGAATATGATGCACTAAAATTGTCCTATCAAACGTGTAGTGGCAGTGGGAAGATAACGTCATCAGGAACCGTAAAAGGACATTTAGTCTTTTCCTTTACTTCAAGAAACGACAGTACGTATATTCAGTTCAAGGATTTGCTGGGTAGACGAACGATGTATATACAATTATTTGAGAATGAGATACACCTATGGGATATGATGAAAAACCGAAGATACTCTGAAGAGAAAATTATCGAACAATTTCCTGTCGTTAGTTTGATCTCCCCTTTAGAATTAACTAAATACTTTTGGGGCGTGGATCCATTTGAAAGCACAACCGACGTCATTCCTGTTGCCGAATCGAAATCCTTGAATGCTACTCTGCATTCTAAGTCCTCGGTTACATCAAATGGATTCGAAACAATAAGCCTGTTATTTCAAGATCATCAGGAAGATTATGAGTTATCTCTAGAAATCACAGACAGGGAATATGGCTCCTGGTCGTCCAGATTTGTTCGTTCAATCCCTTCATCAGTAAAATGGAATTAAACAATATGAATACACCAATTTCAGTCGTAATTCCGGTATATAATGAAATCGGATCTTTACCGGAATTAATTCAGCAAGTTACCGAAGTACTCAATCCTTTTCACACGTGGGAAATCATTTTTATCGATGACGGCTCTACGGATGGTAGCGTGGAGTATTTAGAAAAGGTTTCCGGCGACACTCTGCAGGTTACGCTGATTCAATTCCATCGTAATTACGGTAAATCTGCTGCGCTCTCAGAAGGCTTCAAACACGCAAGTGGTGATTATATTGTTACCATGGATGCCGACCTTCAAGATGACCCGAAAGAAATTCCGAATTTAGTGAAAAAACTAGAAGAAGGATTTGACCTCGTTTCAGGGTGGAAGGTAGACCGAAAAGACCCTTGGACGAAAACATTTCCGTCTAGAATATTTAATTTAGTTACGCGGATGTTTACCGGTGTTCATATCCATGATTTTAACTGCGGGCTAAAGATTTATCGAAAAGCTGTCACCAATGCGGTGGACATTTATGGCGGGCGGCATCGATATATCCCGGCAATGGCAGGTCAGAAAAGGTTTAGAGTCACAGAAATTCCCGTAAAACACCATGCCAGAAAACACGGTGTGACAAAATACGGAGGTTCACGACTTTTTCACGGGTTCTTTGATTTACTCACGATATTGTTTTTTAATCGGTACACCCAACAGCCACTGCATCTGTTTGGGTTTTTTGGGTTATTTTGTGTCTTAATCTCGTTCTTTATCGAACTGTACGTGGTTGGGTTAAAGTTCATCGCAGGTCATTCCTTTTATGACCATTTGGCAATGATGCTCTTCGGAGCGATGGTCTTTATCTTGGGGTTGTGGTTCTTCTCAATTGGAATAATCGCTGAAATGATTGCTCGGGGCGATCAGGATAAAGAGTCTAGAGTCAGGCGGGTTGTTTGATTCAATCAAGGTTAATTTAAGCCACCAGAGATGGACTAAACCCCATGCGTGTTTGTTATTTTGGAACGTACGAAAAAGCGTATCCGCGAAACGCCATTTTTGTTGAAGGACTGAAACAAAATGGGGTAACTGTTTTTGAATGTCATGCACCGTTGTGGGAAAAAACACAATCAAAAGGAAAAGATTTTGGGTTTTCCCTTTCCTTTTTATTTTCGGTGATTATTGCTCAAGCCAAGCTTCTTTTTCAGTATCTGTTTCTTACACCAAAACATGATGTGATAATTGTCGGATATATTGGTCAATTAGATATTTATTTAGCAAAAATTTTGGCATATATCTGTCGGAAAAAACTGGTATTTAATCCACTGATTTCACTTTATGATACGGTCATTGCTGACCGCGGTTATTTTGAAACCACGTCTCTAAAGTCACGGTTATTTCGTTTTTTGGATATGTCTGCATGTAAACTATCTGATTTAGTTCTGCTTGATACGGCTGCCCATATTCAGTATTTCCAAAATCAATTAGAGTTGAAAGAAGTGAATTTTAAACGGATTCCTGTAGGTGCGGACGATAGAATATTTTTCCCCATTTCTTCTGAATCACATGACAAATTTCACGTAATGTTTATCGGGAAGTTTATTCCGCTTCACGGTATAGAAAAACTTGTTGAAGCTGCGTATATATTGAAAACAGAGGATGAAATAAAATTTACATTTATTGGTACCGGACAACTTCGGGATTCGATAGAAACGAATATCAGAAAAAGAAATATGGAAAATGTACAGATGGTCGATTGGGTGCCGTATTATAAGCTATCTGAAAAAATGAGTGAAGCAGATCTCATTCTTGGCATTTTTGGTGACTCCGATAAAGCGAAGAGAGTTATACCAAATAAAGTATATCAAGGATTAGCCGTGAACAGACCGGTTTTAACGGCAGAAACAGATGCAATAAACGAATTGCTGATTTCGGATGAGCATATATTTAGTTGTGAAGCAACACCAACGACAATCGCAGACAAAATCGTAAGTATTTACAAGAATACATCACATCGGAAAAAAGTCGCTACCAAAGGATATCAGTTTTTTCTGGATCATTTATCTGTTGAAAAATTGGGCGCAGAATTGAAAGAATGTCTTTATAGTATATGATGCTAAAAGGTAAAGACATTGTGTTAATTTCCAATCAAATGATGGATGACCGTTATTGGACATCCAAGCAATATATTACCATGGAGCTCATAAAAAATAATCGCGTGCTCTATGTTGAAGCAAATTACTCATTCGGGAAATTATTCTCGGGATTGCTCGGGAAAAAATGGCCTGTGTCTCCATTTGGGCGAATGCAAATAAAAAATGAGAACCTAACAATTCTGACACCATTCCCGCGGTTACCGTACAGAAATCATTTTGGATGGATTGGGAGGGTTAATCAAAAACTATTGTTATATAAAATTCGAAAAGCTGCAAATATCCTTAATTTTAACACCCCAATACTATGGACATTTTTGCATCAAACTGCCGACCTTATCGGCAAATTAGATGAGGAAGTCTCAGTTTATCACTGCGTGGATGACTGGCCAATTTTATTGCCTATGGCAGGGATGGGAGTCCCCTCTGTGATACAAAAAGATGAGCAGAAACTGATTTCCTCTATGGATATCATTATTGGAGTTTCTCCAAAATTGCTGAATTATGCAGATCTGTCCGAGAAAAAAGTAGCAGAAATCCCCAATGGTGTGGATATAACATTGTTTGACATGGATAGATATTCGGATAAAACCTTACCCTTTGATATGAAAAATCTTCCACGCCCAATCATAGGTTTTTCCGGCTCTATCGGGGAGTGGATCGATATTGATTTGATTCTCAAGACGGCAAAACACTTTTCGGACGCTTCGGTTGTTATCATTGGTCTTAACGAAAAAAACCCCGATATTTACCGTCTTAAGTTGATGGATAATGTGCATTTTCTTGGAATGAAATCACGCAAGGATGTCCCAAAATATATCTCCGGATTTGATGTGTGTCTGATGCCATTTAAACATTCAGAAATTGGTGAAGGATTAATCCCGTTAAAAATGTTTGAATATTTAGCAATGGGCAAGCCGGTGGTTTCAATATCCTCTGATGCATTAAAACCCTTTAAAGATGTTCTTTTCCTCGCCGAGAATGAAATAGAATTTATCACCTCCGTTGAGAAAGCTAACTCAGATTGGAACCCGAAGAAGTCTGCTTTTGCCAGAGAACGTGCGTTGGAGTATTCTTGGGAAAATCGAGTTAAGAAATATAGCTCAGAAATAAATAAAAGAATAAGCAAAACCAAAGATGGAAAATAATACACTTAACTTAAAAGCAATTAAAACATGGGCATTGATGGTCACCGGAATCATCATCTGCATTGTCTTCTTATATCAAGAGCCCATAATTAATGGACAGAAACTGGCGATTGGTGATGTGAAATCACAAGGGCTTATTTTTGAAAAACACAAAGATAATTATCAAACCGAATTTGGCGAACACGCCTTATGGTATCCTTACATTTTCTGTGGGATGCCGTTTCATGCTTCCGGTACATACCGATTGCAATACACACTTGAAACACTTTACAAAATTGTTCCGTTAAGCATCCGAAAAAGTTTATCGACAGGATTTACCTTTAACATTCTTGCCGGTGCGATTTTTATGCTGCTTTTGTTGCGATCGTATGGTTTGGGATATTCTGCATCATTTTTCGGAGCCGCCGCGTTTGTGTTTACAACAAAGATTTTAGGTACACCGCACACGAATCGGATTGTCACCTTTATACACTTACCTCTCATATTATACGCCATTAAGCAATTATGGAATACAAAAAATTGGATATTTATGGTTCTGCTTGGCGGTGCGGTCGGTTCCCAAATTGGGAGTTATCATCCGCAAGTGGCATATTACGGATTGTTGATGGTCGGGCTGTATACACTTTATCGATTTGTACAGGGTGTGAGGGAGAAAGAGTCGTGGAAAAGCCTAATGACCATTCTTGGGATGACCGGTGTATCACTTGGCGTGGGCTATATGATGGCATCCATTGTGTTGATGCCCATGCAGGAATATTTACCTTTTTCCATCCGTGGTGCCGCCGGTGCATCAGGGGGCGGGAGCGGATTATCCTTTGATTATGCGACAGGATGGTCATTTAGCTGGTGGGAGATATTCTCATTTATTCTTCCAAGTTTCAGCGGGTTTGGGGGTGGAACGTACTGGGGAGACATGCCCTTCACAAGTTATCCGCATTACCTTGGTATTCCGGTAGTTATATTAGCGGTTATCGCACTCATTACCGGGAAAAAACGACAGGACTACTGGTTCTTTATCATGGTATTAGTATTTTCACTGCTAATGGGTATGGGGAAGAATATTTCGGTGTTATCGTCACTGTTGCTAAATTATCTTCCCTATTTTAATAAGTTCCGCGAACCATCGATGATTCTTATTCTCTTTGCAATGAGTACGGCAATTTTATCCGGGTGGGGTTTACATATTCTATTGGAAAAATTTTCTGAACCCAACAATGTGGCATGGAGGAAAATATCCCTGCGTTCGCTGATAGGGATTGGAGTAGTTGCCGTCATAGTATTGCTGTTTAAAGATGGATTGCAAAATCTGATGTTTGGTGTCTATAATAACGCCGATATATCCACCGACAGAATAAAACAATTCCAGGACCCAAGACAAATCAACTATCTGTATAAAATGCGATTTGATATGTTGTATCAAGACCTCTGGATTGCCATTTTGCTGTCTGCAGGGACGCTAGGGCTCATCTGGGGCGGGTTAACCAAGAAAATTCTCATGAAGCCCTTCATTGCTATGCTGGTTATCCTAATGATCGCTGATCTTGGTTTTGTGGGCAGAAAAGTGATACCGCCGATGTTTTCGAAAGCATCCCGAAGAGCGATGGAGCCGCGAAAAACCGGCGTCATTGACTATCTGAAGAAGGATACAGATTTGTTTAGAATCTTGCCACTGGATAATTTTACCACCAACGAATTTGCTTGGTTTGGAATCTCTTCCATCGGAGGATATCATGCCGCAAAAATGGCATACTATCAGGACTTTTTAGATGGAAAATTTATCAGTAACTTAAACTTTTTACGATTAACCAACACAAAATATGTGATAACAAAACAACAATTCAATCATCCTGAGTTAGAATTTAAGCATTCAGCAGGCGGTAAAAATATTTATCAGGTGAAGCATCATTTACCTCGAGTATTTTTGGTAGACTCTGTGGTAGTTAGTGATGATAAAAATGTAACATTCGATATTTTAAAGTCCGATTGGTTTAATCCCAAAAAACATGCGATTGTAAATCAAGAATTACCGGAAAATCAGTTTTCAACGTATGAGTCAAAAGTAAAGGTTGTACATTGGGAACCACAGAAAACTGTGATTTCAGCTTCAATGACCGAAGCAGGATTGTTAGCTTTCAGTGAAGGATATTATTCTCCGGGCTGGCATGCGTATATTGACGGTGAAAAAACCGATATATACCAAACGAATCACTTTATGCAGTCTATCATAGTTCCACAGGGGAATCACGAAGTAGAGTTTCGATTTGAATTAACCTCGTTCTATCAGGCGTTATGGGTGAGTAAAATAATGTTTATCGGCGTATTAATAATTTTAGTTGGGTATGGTATTTGGAGATATCGCAATATTATATTTCGAGGTAAAATAACGAGTCATTGATTTGCAAAATTCAACGAAACATATCATCCTTTGTACGCAACAATTTGGTAATTATTGGTCCGGACTTGGTGCATATTCGACGCATTTAGCAAAGGGTTTAGTGCAATCAGGTGTGAATGTAACAGTAGCATCTCCCGGTATCCCGCCCGATGTTGAAGGAATGGATTTCATTTCTGTTTCTCCATCAAAATATGACCCGACACACGGTGGCTGGTTCTCTTTATCTTATGCATATGCTAAAGCAATAAAAAATACCAAAGCAGATCTTATTCACTTTACAGATGCGAGAGAATCCTTTGCCTATAAAGGGAATATTCCATCAGTTGGTACTCTGCATGATGACTATTTTGCACGACATAAGTGGAACCCATTTTATTATAAGAACGATTATGTAGATTGGATAAAGCGTTGGGCATATTATTCTTTTGTGACAATAATGGAGAGAAGAGCGCTAAGACGGTTGGCGGGGCGATTGGCGAATTCGAATGCTACTGCAAAAACGATATCGAATGCCTATAATATTCCACAAAAAAATATTAAGACAATATATTTGGGGATGGATTTGGAAATAGTCCCAATTGATGAAGATTTAGAAAATAAACGGTTAACGAATCCCACACTACTACTCGTAGGAGGTAATAATCAACGGAAAGGGCTACCGAATATTTTAATAGCCTTAAAAAGTCTGATTAAGGAAATTCCGGGTTTGACGTTACAGGTGGTTGGGAAAAACCAAAACTTAAACAGAATGAAGACATTAGCAAATAAATTGGGAGTTGCGGATTATGTGGAGTTTCTTGGGTGGGTTTCACCTGAGAATATTCACACCTATTACCGTCAAGCCTCTGTCTTTGTCATGCCATCGTTGATGGAAGGATTCGGCTTAGTGTTTTTAGAGGCAATGGCACAAGGGCTGCCGGTTATTGGCGGGAACGTAGGAGGGACCCCTGAATTAATTCAAAATGAAGAGAACGGGATTCTAATTTCTCCCGGGGATAGTGCAATTTTACAAAATGCGATTTTAAAATTATTAAATGATAGAAATATCCGCAATAAAATTATACAGAATGGATATAAAACATTAGAGAAGTTTTCCGTAAAAAATATGGTAAACGACACAATAAAATATTACAATGGAATCTTAAACGACTCAATCGCATGTTGAATGATCTGAAAAAAATATTGAATCTGAACACTGAGTTCAGCAAAAACGTGCTGACATTGGTCACTGGCACGACGATTGCCCAGGCGATTCCCATCGCGATCAGCCCGATTCTTACCAGAATATACACACCGGAGGATTTTGGTGTTTTGGCGTTGTTTTTGTCGGTATCCATGCTGTTAGGAGCTATTGCAAGCGGAAGATACGAGCAGGCAATTATTTTACCAAAAAAAAATGAAGATGCTCTTAATTTAATTATATTGTCCTTACTCTTTTTGATATTTACATCGGTTTCAATCTTGGTGATCGTTGTCTCTTTTCATCAGCAAATTGTTGGGTTGCTAAATAATGATGCTATTTCGATTTGGCTTTATTTTGTTCCGTTAATGGTACTACTGTTGGGGGCATTTAATATTGTAAATGTATACGCTACACGCTTAAAACATTATCAAATTATCGCAAAAGCCAATGTGTATAAATCTGTCACATTAGCAACATTTCAGGTGTTGTGGGGCGTGCTTAAATCCGGAGCCTCCGGTTTGATTTCCGGGCAGGTTATTTCAGTGGCTATATCTACACTTTATCTTTTTATAAAGTCAATCAGACTGAAGATAATAAAAAAAGTATTCTCTTTATCTAAAATAAAATTTCTTGCTAGAAGATACAGTCGTTTTCCAAAATATTCCCTTTGGGCAATTATGTCTAATGCGTTAACGCAAAATATATTAAATGTTAGTGTGTCCACTATTTTTTCTATAGCGACATTGGGACTATATTCCTTTGCCAATAAAATTATTGCAATGCCGATTAACTTAATCGGGACATCTATTGGACAAGTGTTTTATCAGCAAGCATCGCGTGAACAGAAAGAAACCGGCCAGGCAATCAAGACATTCAAAGCGGTCATCATAAAACTGACGATAATGTCTTTGGTTATATTCATTCCTCTTCATTTTATTGTCGAAGATATGTTTGCATTTATTTTTGGATCTGAGTGGAAAATTGCAGGTCAATTTGCCAAAGTCTTGATTCCGTTAATTATGATGAAATTTATTGTTTCACCGTTAAGTACAATTAATAATATTTTTGATAAGCAATTCGCTTCTTTAACATGGCAAATTGGTTTATTGCTCATCACGCTGACTTCACTGGCTTGGACAAAAGTATATCACATTGAGTTTCAATCATTTATTTCAATATATGCTAAGGTAGTTTCCGTGTATTATGTAATTATGTTGCCTGTTTTATTTAATCATTCTCAAGGAAAAAACTGGTTAGGGTTATCTAAGAATTAGATGTTAACTCAATATCGCACCGTAGAAAAAATTGTCAAGGACAACCTCTGTATGGGCTGTGGTGTTTGCAGTAGTGTTTGTCCTGAAAGTGCAATCCAAATCGGGATGGATAAAAATAAAGGCTACTTTACGCCTTCCATTGATAATAGCATCTGCGATTACTGTAGTCAAATGAAAAATGGTAAGTGTGTCATTGTTTGTCCGGGCGTTGAAGTAGATTTCCAAAAATTGGGTAATCGCTGGGTTAATGGCAATGCGGAAACAGATATTTTAGGCTCATTTCTAAAAACAGTTTATGCACATGCCACAGACGAGAATATTCGATATCAGTCGTCGTCGGGAGGTTTAGTTACTTCTCTTCTTATATTTGCGCTAGAACAAAAAATGATTGATGGTGCGATTGTGATTCAATCAGACGAAAAGTACCCTTTAATTCCTAAAGGTGTTTTGGCAACAACGCCTGAGGAAATCAAGGCGGCAGCCGGTTCAAAATACAGTTCAGCACATATTGGAGAACCTCTCTCGGCTATATTAACAAAAGGTGGTAAATATGCCGTCGTCGGGTTACCATGTCATATCCATGCCATTAGAAAATGGGAACAATTTAACCGAAGCATTGAAAAAAATATTATTTTACACTTAGGTCTTTATTGTGCAAATAATAATACAAAATTTGCCACAGAATATTTTTTAAGGAAAAATAATATACAGCCTAAACATGTGGAAAAAATGACGTATCGTGGTCATGGTTGGCCTGGTAAGATGTCGGTGAAATTGAATAGTGGAACTCAACAAGAAATTAAGCGGGGGACAACAGAAACATCATTTAGACGAAAACTAAGTTTTAGTTCTTCTTTTCATTATGATTTTCAGATACCAAGATGTCTTACGTGTGTTGATTTAACGGCAGAGCTTGCAGATATTTCATTTGCAGATCCATGGAATCACCGATTTTTAAAAAGCGAACATATCGGGAAATCTATGTTAGTCATCCGGAATGAAATCGGATTGAGTCTGATAGAGAGTGCAATAAAAAGTGGTTCGATTGATGTAGAAGACGCAGACAGCAATGAAGTGCGTTTGTCGCAAAATATTGAGTTTAAGCGTAAAGCAACAGCCAGAATATGGTTAAGAAAATCACTGAATATGCCTGCACCGACTTATAAAGGAAAGTCATACGAATTAAAACGAATACATGCATTTTCCTACGGAAACTATTTTATGTCATATATATCATCGAAAAAATGGGTACGTCATTTGCTACCCTTAGTCCAAATTAGTCGTTGGGTTATCGGCGTATCTCTTCATAAAATAAAGAAACAATTTCAGTTAACAACATGATTCATAATATTGTACTAATTGGTGCACGTTTAAGTGATAACCTTGGGGGTCCTTCTTTGGCTGTTTCTACCATGGAAGTGTTAAAACAGGAGTATCCGAATGCTAATTTCACACTGTTGGTTCCGGAACAGGCGTATTTAAAAGATCAGAAGTTTGAAAGCAAATATCAAATAACAGTCTTGCCATTTCAAGCAGAAAAAGTGTTAATCTATCTTTTAATTAAACAGTGGTTTAAATTATCAATTGGTTCTGAAGCTTATCGTAAATCAATATTAATAATACAAAAATCTGATTTGATTGCGGATATTTGGGGAATCATGTTTGCCGATTCATTTCGATCTGTTTCCTTTGTGTCTAAATTGCGAGAGGGAATCCGATTGGTGTATGGTCGCATTGTAAAAACTCCCGTTGTAAAGTATACAGCTGCAATGGGTCCATTTAAGTCAAGGTGGAATAGATTTTTTGCAAAGTATTACTTAAATAATTTTGTTGATGTCATCCTTGCAAGAGACGAGACAACAAAAACACATCTGAAAAATATTCATATTTCTACTCCAATATTTCAGGTTCCGGATACTGCTTTTCTTCTGCCGCTTGCAAGTGTTGAGAGTGCCAAGAAGAATAATCTTGTTGGAATATCCGTAAGCTACCAAGCAAGAAACCGTTATTCAACGCCGTCAGAGTATACAACAATGATGTCAGAATTTATTCGAGATATCATAGACCGATATGGAATCAACATTATTATAATTCCGAATGAAATTGAGCCAGGTAAAGATGATGATTGTAAAATTGCAGTTGAAATAAATACACGGATCAACCATAATCGATGTAAGATATTAGAGACAGCGGATTTAACCGCTTCTCAAATTAAAGGAGAGATTCAAGAGTGTGACGTTGTTATTGCGGCAAGATATCATACTATTGTTGCCTCATTATCATTGGGAATACCAACACTGGCAATCGGTTGGCATCATAAATACACAGGTGTATTAAAGCTTTTTCATCAGGAAAATTATATGATAGATATACGAGAATTGGATTTTGATATACTTTCTGAAAAATTCAGTAGTTTATGGAAAGAAAGAAAAATGGCTCATGGTGAGATTGCATCGTATGCTAAACAAGTGAAGAACGATGTAATGCAGGGTGGGGTGTACATACATAACAAATTAAAGGATTAACATGCGTCAATATCGATATTCAGGGAACATAAAAGCAGGGTTGTTTTTATTGGGATTGCTCTTGGTGTCCGGGCTGATGTTTTACACACAGACCTTGGTGAAAAGTCTGCGTGAAGATAATCGTGAGATCGTAAAGCTCTATGCGGAACTGATGGCGAAAGCGGTCATTAATGAAAGCGATGAGAACCTGAATTTTATTTTTGAGAATATTATCAAGAAAGTTCAGTTTCCTATTATTCAGTCGGACAGAGACGAAAATCCGCAATCATGGCGAAACCTCCCCCGGAGGATGAAAACTCCTAAACAAGTTCGCCGATTTATGAAGACGATGGATGCCCAAAATATTCCCATTGTGTTGAGCTTCCGGCCATCTGCCGGCGAAGAACCCATTGTCTACGGAATGCTTCATTACGGAGATTCAATTCTCATTCGAAAATTAATGTGGCTTCCATATTTCGAAATTGGAGCAATGGCTGTATTTATTTTCTTAGGATTTATTGGGTTTACCTTTATTCGAAACAGTGAAAAACGACATATTTGGGTAGGGATGGCGCGTGAAACTGCCCATCAGCTTGGTACCCCAGTTTCTGCTTTGATGGGATGGATAAACTGGCTTAAAACACACCCGGAGAAATCGGAGGAAATAGCCGGAGAGATGGAAACTGATTTGTTTAGATTAGAACAAATAAACGAACGGTTCAGTAAAATGGGTTCAGAACCTGAATTATCCGATATCGATGTTTCAGAATTGATGGATATGGTATTTCAATATTTACAAAAACGTCTTCCGACCACACGAAAGAACCTTGAACTTGAACATAAGATAGATAAAGGATTGCAGATCAAGGCGAACGGGATTCTGCTGTCGTGGGCGATAGAAAATATTGTGAAAAATGGGATAGATGCCATTCAGGAGGAGACAGGAAAAATCACAGCGACAGTCCAAAAACAGCCACACAAGGTATCTATTAAAATTCGAGATACCGGCTCAGGGATTCCGAAGAAGAACTGGAAAAACATTTTCCGTCCGGGATTTAGTACAAAAAAACGTGGTTGGGGACTAGGGTTATCTCTGACACATCGCATTATTAACGAAATTCATCAAGGTCAAGTATCCGTTATTGATTCTTCAGAGCTTGGAACTACATTCGAAATTATTTTACCAATGACCAAATAGATATATAAGAGAGAAGTAAGAGGAGAAACGACAGTAAAGAAACCGTGAGTTTCAGTTAATCTTGGTCTTTGTCAAAGATCACTTTTTTGCGTGCTATTTTTAATTTTCCCCGTTGGTGTTTTTTCTCTAATCTTTTCCGTTGAGAGGATTTGGTCGGTTTTGTCGGTTTTCTGGTTTTCGGTGTTATTGCTGCCTCTTTTATCTGGTTGATTAATCTGTCGATTGCATCTTTCCGGTTTTGATGTTGTGTTCGGTGCTGTTTGGCCTCGATGATTAATTCCCCGCGGTCGTTCATTCTATTTTTTGCGGTAATGAGTAGTCGTTTTTTCACTTTATCCGTCAGAGAAGGTGAATTCATTACATCAAAACGTAACTGAACAGCGGTTGCTACTTTATTAACGTTTTGTCCACCGGGTCCTGTTGATCGAACAAATTTGAACTGTAGCTCGTCTTCGCGAATGTGGATATCTGAAGAAATAAGAATCAAAACAAACCTTGAATATTAAAAAAGACTAGAGACCTAAAATGTATGACGGTCATCATTTTAAGAGTAGAACCTTTTTAGTTGAAGTAAATTCAGCAAACAGAAAGGAATACGAAATGAGCATGAATGTGAAAAGTAATTTGAACATTATGATTCTCCATTTTTCAAGTATAAAATTAATATTTCCCACAATGAAAAGTACGTAAATATCACTGAAGGTGCAAGGATTGTCGGAGCATTTTTTTCAATGTGGACACAAGAAATCAGAAATTTGGTTTAGGAAAAATAATTTAGGTGAATTTCTTGGTATACGATCTATAAAAACGGTAAATTTGACACTAATAAAAAAGGAGTATGTTTTGGAAATAATCTATGCAATGGCCGGAGGTGGTGGACAAGGCGGTGGGATTGCTGCATTCTTACCATTTATCATCATTATGGGAATTATTTACTTTCTGATGATTCGTCCGCAATCAAAAAGGCAAAAAGAGAAAAAAACTATGCTGGAGAACCTAAAAAAAGGCGATAAGGTTATCACGATTGGTGGTATCCATGGTGTGATTTCCGGGTTAAAGGCAAAAGGAACGGTTGTCATTTTGAAAACGGGTAAAAACAATGACCTCACGGTTAATCGATCTGCAATTGCCGGATTAGCCGGAAGTGTGACCGAAGAGGACACCTCCATCGTAGAAAATTAGAATTAGTGCCGGTAAAAGAAATCATAAAATTAGGAGATCCTATTCTTCGAAAGGCGTGTTTGCCGGTTGAAGAATTTTCGTTACTTCCTCCAATCATTGATGATATGTTTGATGCAATGTATGAGAGTGAAGGGGTCGGATTGGCTGCAAATCAAGTTAATTTGGACATGAATTTGTTTATATTGCACATTCCGGGGGAAGATGAAAATGATGGCGGGGAACCGCGGATATTTGTTAATAGTAAAATTATTGCAACAGAGGGAAAATCCAAAGATTCAGAAGGGTGCTTATCTATTCCCGGTGTCCGATTGGAGATTACACGTCCTGAAATAATCACGCTTGAATATCAGGATATGGACAGAAATAATCATGTTGAGAAGTTTAGTGGTTTGACAGCGCGGGCGATTCAGCATGAAACAGATCATCTGAATGGTGTTTTAATTACGGATAAAGTGAGTCAGGTTCAAAAACTTCAATATAAACAAGATCTGAAAGAGATTGAAAGACAGGCGATGGTACGGTATTCTGAGAGGCAATCCGGGAGCGTCTGATTTTTTGTACTATTTTCTGAACGGAATTTCCAGGTTCAACATAATCTACCTTTTTTCAGGAGACGAAAAATGCGGGTGATTTTTATGGGAAACCCGGAGTTTGCTGTGCCCTGTCTTCAACGTTTAAACGCATCTTCTCATGAGGTGGTTGCGGTCGTTACAAATCCGCCAAAACGTATGGGAAGAGGTAAAAAAGAACGAATTTCTGATGTCCATCGTGCTGCGGTTGACCTGAAATTACCGGTTATATTCGCAGAATCTCTGAAGGAAGCGTCTCTCATCAGTCGGTTAACAGACCTTTCCCCGGGTCTGTTTGCCGTGGTTGCATACAGAATCCTCCCAAAAAAATTATTAGCGATTCCCGTTGTTGGATCTGTTAATTTGCATGGTTCACTTCTGCCGGCTTATCGTGGAGCTGCCCCCATACAGCGTGCGATTATGAATGGGGATTCCAGCACCGGTTTGACCACGTTTCTTCTTGATACAAAAGTGGATACAGGGAAAATACTCATCCAAAAGAAAATGGAAATTACCTCTGAGGATACTTACGGAACGATGTCAGAGAAAATGAGTATAGCCGGTGCAGAATTACTGACTAAAACGATGGATGCCATAGAGACAAAGACTGTTCAACTTACTTCCCAGGATCATTCAAGTGCAACATCCGCCCCAAAGATTCGCCCCGAGGAACGGGAAATCAATTGGTCAAACTCAGCCAAAATAATCCGAAATATCGTTCGTGGGATAACACCGGTTCCCGGAGCATTTACGACGAAAGATTCAACGCGCATAAAAATACTTAAAACAGGTGTGGTTTCGAGTACTAAGCATAAAGCGACACCAGGGACGGTTACAGAACTCACAAAAACCAGTTTAATTGTTCAAACAGGTGATGGCTCATTGTCTATTTTATCTCTTCAGCGAGAAGGGAAAAAGAAGATGGAAATTGCCGACTTTTTAAAAGGTTCTTTCTTGAAGCTCGGGGACATACTTGGAACCTAATGAGTGACGCACGTGAACATGCCCTGAATATCCTGGAGCAATTCCGAAAAACGAATTATCGTCTGAAATATCTTACTGATTCTTACTATAACGATACACATATCAGCACCTCAGATCGACAACGAACCCTCGTACTAACGCGGGAAGTCCTGCGATGGAAACGCAGGCTTGATTTGTGGATTGATTCTGCGCTTACAAAACCAATTAACACGCTACAGCCACGGTTATTAACTTTGTTAGAAATTGCCGTTTACGAATTGATCATGGATGATAAAACCCCCGATTATGCAGTGATACATTCTGCAGTTGAATTGACAAAGAAACGTGTAGGACGACACACATCAGGATTGGTGAATGCTGTGCTTAGGAAACTAAAGAATGTCGATAAGGACACAAAACCGGACAATGCAACATTTTCTGAATGGGTTTCAATGCCGGAGTGGTTATATCGTCGTTGGGAGTCTCAATTTGGAGATGACGTAACACATTTATGTTTAATGTTGAATACACCGGCAAATTTGACTGTTAGGCGAAATGTGTTAAAAATTGACGAAGCAACATTTATTGAGTTGCTTTTACAAGATAATATCCTGTGTGAAACCATCCCCGGGACAGACCGATTTTATCATGTTAAAAAAGGCGGTGATAAATTACGTCATCATCCGCTGTTTCTGAACAGCTCGTTCTCATTCCAAGACCGCGGAGCCGGAATGGTGGTTGAATTGTTAGACCCACAGCCCGGAGAAACCCTCCTGGATGTCTGTGCTGCCCCCGGAACAAAGGCATTATATTGTGGCGAACGGATGAATGCCGATGGGGAAATTCTGGCATACGACAGTAACCCGGAACGAGTAAATCTGGGGAAGCATGACGTACAGCGACATGAGATGACCAATATTCAGTGGGGCGTAAAAGATGCCACGAAGGATGTATATCCCATGGCTGATAGAATTATGGTTGATGCCCCCTGCACAGGGACAGGTGTGATTGGTCGGAGACCGGATATTAAATGGCGGCGATCACCGGAACAGATACATGAAATGAGTTCACTTCAATTGGATATATTACAAAATGTAAGTCAATATGTAAAACCCGGGGGAATATTGCTTTATTCCACGTGTTCGCTTGAGCCCGAAGAGAATTGGAATGTAGTTGAAGCATTCCTTAAATTAAACGATGGATTTCATGTCAAAGATACACTGGAACTTTCTCCGCACACGTCACATACAGATGGTATGTATGCTGTGAAGATGGAACGAAAAATATGAAACCACTATTACATTATTTGATTGCAATTGGTGTGATAATGGCTGCCGGGCTGCTCTTATTAGAGACAGTTATCATGCCCATGTATGTTCGTGCTGATCAGAAACATGTTTTAGCGAATGTCCGGCATCGGCCATTGTATCAAGCACGGCGTATTTTAATTTCAGAAGGATTTAAAGCAATCGTTGAAGATACGATCTATTCAAACTATGCTGCACCCAATACGGTGGTTGATCAATATCCGGAACCCGGAAAGATGGTAAAACCGGGGAGAACGGTGAGACTAAAAATATCCCAACCGGAAAAATTAGTATCTGTTCCAAAACTTATCGGACATACGGTGAGAAGTGCTGAGCTTCTTCTTCAGCAAATTGGATTGGTTGTGGATACGGTGTACACAGAGTATAATCCAAATTATCCCAAAGGAACAATTGCCTGGCAATCACCCAAAGGTGGTGATATGTTAAAAAAAGGATTTGGAATCCACATGACAGTAAGCAAAGGAATGCCTCCGAACTTTTTTCAAATTCCTAATTTGTTTGGATTAAGTATGGATAATGCCGAAAAACATCTGAAAAAGGCAGGACTAACATTAGGGCGTGTCGAATACCGGCAAAATGAAGACTTAATTCCTTATACCGTATTGAGTCAATCTATTGAAGCCGAAACGGTTTTAGATAGATCAATGCCCATAGATATTACCGTCAGTGTGTTGGATATGCAGGATGTTTTTGACGAAATGATGGGAAGAGATTAGGAGACAGGAGACAGGAGACATAGAAAACTAACAGTTTACAATAAATATGAGTAGGAATACAAAACAAATTTTGAACCACAAACCCCTATCACCCTAACACATAACCCTATGCTCAAAAAAGGAGACATATACAGAAAAGTATTTCATCTAGGGAATATGATATTTCCGCTAGGTTACTGGTTTTTCATTTCAACAAAAACTGAGATGATTATCATCACGGGAAGTTTATTATTGCTCTCTGTTATTATTGATGTATTTCGATTGAAAAATGATAGACTCCACCAATTCTTCCGCCGGTGGCTTCATGTGATGATGAAAACAGACGAAGTAGAGGGCAGGTTCACCGGTGCAACCTGGGTAATGACAGGTGTATTTCTTACCGTCATTCTGTTCCAAAAAGAGGTTGCCATTCCGGCCATGCTGTTTTTATCTGTGGGGGATTCCGTTGCGGCGATTGTGGGGTTGAAATACGGTCGGATTCACATCGGAAAGAAAACGCTTGAAGGGTCACTTGCCGGATTCGTTTCCTGTTTGACCGTCGTCGCTTTTTATACCGACGTTTCTTTTTTCATAAGAATCATGGGAGCCGTCACGGCAATGCTTGTGGAACTTTTTCCAATTCCAATAGATGACAATGTCCGAATACCGGTTTTGTCCGGTGCGGTAATGTACGGGCTGTATTATTTTGGATGTAACGTTGTATAGCTTCTTTAATCAGCCACGGATAAACGCAGATAAACACGGACTATTATTAATGATAAAGAAGACAGAGAACAAAATTAATTTCCAAAATAATAATCGTGTTATTTCACATAACTCCTATTATAATAATCCTTTGTGTCACGTGCCTGTTGTGGCAAATGCTATCGATAATTCAGGATAGATAAACGAATGACATTTTTATCACCAACCATTTTATGGGGATTGGCAGCTGCGAGCATCCCAATAATTATTCATCTTATCTCGTTAAAAAATACGCGAGAAATTGAGTTTAGTACGTTGCGCTTCATCCAGGAACTTGAGCATGAAACACTCCGAAAATTAAAACTGCGGCAATGGCTGTTAATTCTATTGCGTGTATTGGCGATCATTTTCTTGGTGCTGATGTTTGCTCGTCCGGTTCAGCAGGGATTTTTATCCGGGTGGGAAGCAGGAGAAAGAGAGTCAACCGTGATTATCATCCTTGATAACTCTGCTAGTATGGCTGCGAAAATTGACGGAACGTCATTGTTGGAATCAGGGAAAAATTCCATTCCAAATATTTTGGATGTATTCGAAGGAAAAACAAACGTAGAGCTTTATCAGACAAATCCTGTAAAAATATTGTATGATGGTGAACCGAATATCAACACCATAAATGAAATTCTCAAATCTGTTCCGCAAGCTTATACTGCCGACCGATTATTTCCCGTTGTAGAATCCGTTATAACATCGATAACAGCATCAACACCAAACCGTGAGTGTTTCCTTATTAGTGATTTCTCTCGACCGTTGGACATACAGGAATTGCAAAAACTGAAGTTAAAGGAAACATCTTGGCGGTTCTATTGTTTAGGACAATCACCGGTTACAGAAAACTTGTCGCTCAGAGATGTGCAGGCTGTCAGTCAAATACGCTTACCAAATCATCTGTTAAAATTGAATACGAGAATTGCCAACGATGGAAAGACGGTTAAAAAAAATCATGCAGTTGAACTCTATTTAAATGATGAACGTCTTGGACAAGTTGTGTCTACATTCCAACCGGAAAAGACGAAAGAATTCCTGTTTCAAGCCTATCCGGGGAAAAGTGGAATTATTCGAGGAAAAGTGATTCTCCCCGATGATGAGTATGCTCCGGATAATCAATGGAATTTTGAACTGCCCATTCCGGAGCAAATTGCCATTACTTTAGTCGGAAACTCAAAAGGAGAACTGTTCCTTCTTGAAACGGCATTGTCCTCTATCGATAACCAATCGGGATTTTTATTTATTCGTCCGCAGATTACTTCCTCAATAAACAGACTTTATTTGGATGAAAGCGACGTTTTAATTTTGCACAATCCGGGCAAGATGTCGAATAAAGCAGTTGAAGATATTCAGGCGTTTTTACGCAGAGGCGGTGGTGTTTTGTGGTTTGCCGGGGAGCAGCAGGCAGCGTTGAAAGACAATAAAATGGAGGGAGCGGTTGGTATCCCTGAAAGTATTGATTTACACAAGTTAAGCGGGGAAGCCTATTTTTCTGTGGCGCCTAAAATGGATGACCACCCTATCCTTGCCGATTTAAATTTGCGGGATATCCAAAGTGAGCTCCCTCAGATATTTCGGTATGTTGAAACTAAAAACGTGATAAATGAAACCACAATTCTGAACGTGGGAAAATCTCATCCATATTTGACAGAAATTCAGGTGCATAACGGCACAATTTATTATTTTACTTCGCTGGTCGATCTTGATTGGAATGACCTTCCTGTACGTGGATTGATGGTCCCGATTCTGCATCGAATTCTCTTGCTTCTTGCAACTGATGAATCGAATACTAAGTCCATTGTGGTCGGCGAGACAAAAACCATTAAACTTGACCGGGAGCTTATCAATACGCAGTGGTCTCTCGAAACGCCATCCGGGCAATCCATTTTACTCATCCCTGATTTTAATCGTGAAGCGCTAAACATTACTCAGACAACTGAATTGGGATCGTATAATGTTCGGTCTGATGGGTATCCGTACACCGCTTTTTCTACCCGTTTATCTCCCAGAGAATATCCCTCCAACCGAATGCCGGAGTCTGACGTGCGTAAATTCCTCCCGAGCGATAAAACCCGTTGGATTGAGCCTTCTGTTGATTTAACGAAGGAATTAAACTCCATCCGATACGGACGTTCATTGTGGCGGATATTTCTTATTTTAGCCATTATCACATTGATCATTGAATCTGCGGTTGGCCGCACAAAACCCGAAGAGCTCAAGCAACAACGTTAATCATGGAACGCGACATCGACATTCGAAATGAAAAAGCCATCCTCGTTGGTGTGGTCACTGGTGGAATGACACCGGAGACGATGCAGGAGCATCTCGACGAATTGACGTTGCTGGCGAACACCGCCGGTGCTGAGGTTATCGGTCAGGTGACGCAACGCTTAGCAAAAATTAATCCTGCATTTTATGTGGGAAAAGGGAAGGCCTCTCAAATTGTCGGTCAGGCTGAAGAGCTTCGTGCGAATCTTATCATCTTTGATGAGGATTTAAGTCCGGCGCAGACAAAGAATTATCAGAATCTTACTGAAAATATCAAGGTAATTGATCGGAGCGCTCTCATTCTTGATATTTTTCGGAAACATGCGAAATCGAAAGAAGCGAAAACTCAGGTGGAGCTGGCGCATCTCCAGTATATCCTGCCACGGTTAACCCGAATGTGGACACACCTTGAACGACAGATGGGCGGAATCGGTACCCGTGCCGGCGCCGGGGAAACACAGATTGAGGTTGATAGACGCTTGATTCGTAACCGCATTTCCGGTTTGAAAAAAGATTTGAGTCGGATTGAAAAAGAACGTGTTACGCAATCGAAGCGTCGGAAAAATGAATTTAAGGTAGCATTGGTCGGATATACGAATGCCGGAAAGTCGACGATCATGAATACCGTCTCCGGAGCAAATGTATATATAGAGGATCAACTCTTTGCTACATTGGACACAACTACACGTGCCGTAAAGCTCAAAAACGGGTTGGGATTTTTACTGAGCGATACTGTCGGGTTTATCCGCAAACTTCCACATCATTTGGTGGCAAGCTTCAGAAGTACGCTGCGGGAAGTGGTAGAATCCAACCTTATTTTGATTGTATTGGATGCGTCATCAGAACAGATTACAGATCATTACAAGACAATTCAATCTGTGTTGAAAGAACTGAAAGCACACAAACTTCGATCGTTGGTCGTGCTGAATAAAATTGACTTGGTGAACGAAAACAATCGATTAAAGTATTTGAAGAGAGTGTATCCCGATGGCGTGATGATTTCGGCAAAAAACCATTTGCGAATTGACCACTTGCTTGAGACGATTGAGACAATTATGAAGGAAGCCTATTCCACAATAGAAATGCATTTTACCTATGAGCAAGGACAAGTGATGGCGCAAACTGAACAGGGAATGGAAGTTTTAGAGCGACATTACGGAGAAGACGGCGTAACGCTAACTCTCCGCGGATCGATCGACCGGATTGAAAAAATAAAGTCCATATTTGGTGTGGATTGACGGGGTTAATCCACACATCAACTGTGTCGATGCATTCCATAGATACAAGAAAGCCCTCAAAAGAGGGCTTTCTAATTCCGTTGAAGCAGTTTTTCAGGACCGCGTTATCACACGGTGGATGCCTCCCGCATACAGCAAACTTCCTTTACCCCAACACGCATAAGAGAAGGCCTGTTTTTTGTACACGAAGTACAGCTTCCAAGATATATTATTTGAAGATCCTGAAAAAACGTGGTCTCCAACGGAAATTGTAAAATATCGCACCAAAAGTTAGATAGGAATTTTGAGTTAGACAAGATAAACCGATGGTTTCTCCCATTTAAAAAATCATTCGGACAAGTAAACCTTTGTGAGGAGTAAATTTAAAACCCCAATCCTCCATCAATCCAACATTCCGTTTTAAAAACCTAAAGCCTTAACTCCGCTTTTAACGGGAAATTGTAACCTCTCCGTTTCCGGTCGCGTAAATCCAATATCCTTTCCCTGGGCGTAAGCTGTCGGCTAATACATACCCGCCGTCTAATCCATAGCAAGTATATGGTTCAATCAGCTCGGAGGAGTAAAGAGATGCTGCGGAAATTATTACTGAAAGCCCCGAGATTAAATTCCATGATTCACGAACTGATATCGTTAATTCGCTCAGCGGATAGCCGATGATAACGGATGATCCTTCTTCAGAAAATCGCAATAAATATCCCACTCCCGGAAAAAGTGTATCACAATTTGTGTAACCGCCATCGAATGAATAACATGTCCCGGGATATACATTTTGGAATAGATCCAAATAATGGGACGAAGGTGCATCCAACGGCAATCCGATGATATTCCAGTTTTCGTTATTCGCGATGGTGAGTTCAACCATGTCTGATGCGCACGGAAATGTATCTGTTACGGTGGAATCGGAAACAAAAGTCTGCCACTGGATTGCTGCATCTTCGGATGGTGACCAAGAAGCCGTATCCGCAAAATGCGGATAGCAGCCATACTGTGAAATAATGTGTTCCCTTCGGTCTCCCAGCCAGCCCGTTGTGAGATCAACCTCATTTAATTGGTATACTTCATCTGTCGGGAATTCATCCGGGAGTCTCCGTGAGATAATATCCAAAAAATAATTATCTAATAAATGTCGGTTTGTAATGCGATTATGAGCGGCATCCGGCTCCATTGCCAAGCTCCAGGGAGCGCCGAGAGGTCGATGTATGAGAAAAATCCCGGTGAGGTTTTCGACACGATAATCAAGATCATCTTCTCCGATGAACATCAATCCCGGGACGTCTACCGCACCTCCGGCAAATGTTGTATCGTGATATCCGCCTTTCATCGTCACAAAACCGATAATCCGACCGGGCTGCCACAATGTGAAGTGATACGACCACTGACCGCCCCATGAATATCCCTCAAAAAAGAGGGGAGAGTGTTCGATCTCCGGATGGCCGCTTTGCTGAGTAAAATTCGAAAGAGAGTTGAGAAGTGCATCGCCAATCCCGGATTCCATGTGCATATTATCAAATTGGGCACCCATAAGTGAAAATTGATTCTCACTACAGAGTGAGCGCATATCGGGATCGTTGACAATATTCCTTGAATCAGACCCGTAAGGATTCAGATAAACGTAAATCCCGCGTGATGTATCCGCATCTTCCGGAAGGTAGATTCGAAAGCGTGCGATCGTGTACGTATCATCCGGCCCGGGAGTTGCCGTGTAGTCATACACTTGCCCAAACAGTGCGGAGATGAATAGAGCTGACAGCAGAATAAATTTATGGCTCATAGGCTTGTGCTCAAATGGTAACACTTCCTATTTATCTACTCACTACTTTCTGCTTTCTGCTCATACAGGTTAGTTTCTCCTTCGCTTTGCGCGACCACGACGGCACCAATACTGTCGCTTCCAACGTTGACCATGGTTCGTGCCATGTCGAGCGGGCGGTCTACAGCCAGCATAGTTCCAACGATTAACGCCGCCCCCGGATGATCCGCCAGCCCAACCGCTTCAAGGACGATAAATATCATCACAAGCCCGGCAGATGGTATTGCGGCTGCTCCGACTGAAGCAAGAAATGCAGTAATGACAACCAGTATCTGTTGGGTTAAAGATAGATCAATTCCTAGAGCTTGGGCGATGAACAGCACTCCGGCGCATTCGTAGAGTGCGGTTCCGTCCATGTTGATGGTTGCACCCAACGGCAGCACAAAACTGGATGTTTTATTTGAAACACCGCAGTTATTTTCCACACAATCCATGGTAACCGGAAGCGTCGCTCCGGATGAGCTTGTTGAAAACGCGGTGGCAAAAGCCGGAGCCATTGCTTTCCAGTGTTTTAGCGGGTTAATCTTTGTCATAAAATAGAAAACCAGTGGCAAAACAATCAAAAAATGAATGGATAATCCGATGGCAATCGTTAGCATATATTTCCCGACGGCTTGAAATAAATCGAATCCTGTAGACGCCACGGCTTTGGTGATAAGTCCAAAAACACCGATAGGCAAAAATCGGATGATGCCGTGGGTCAATGCCATCATGGCTTTAAATCCGGCATCGAAGAAATTCACAAGAACATCTTTCGGTTTTCCGGTCAAACGTGTTATTGCAAACCCAAAAAGAATACACCAGAAAATGAGTGCCAGTATATTTCCATCGGCTGCGGCTTGTATCGGATTTGTGGGAATCATCCTGTAAAAAATATCTATGGGGGAATCCGGAGTGGAAAGGGTAGAAGGGTCGAACGCAGATTCCATTCCTGTAAGAGTTACACCTGCACCCGGTTTTATCAAGTTTGTTAGTGTTAGCCCGATTAAGATTGCGGACAAGGATGTAAAGAGGTAGTATCCGAATGTTTTTGCACCCATTCGTCCAAGAGTTTTACTGTCGCCCAGACTGGCAACGCCGCTGGTAATTGAAAAAAGTATCAATGGAACAATAATCATTTTTAACAGACGCATGAAGATTGTTCCCAGTGGAGCAACGATTAAAGAGCGTTCCCCGAATGTGAGTGCAAAGAGGATGCCTAACCCCATTGCGATGATTACTTGCCAGTGAAGTTTAAGTTTAATCATGTATATTCATCCGTCCCGTTTGGTGTGTTGATTCTTATGATTTGTGAGCGTAATGGTCATGAGGATATCTTAATCCCTGCTGTAAATTATGATTCAATTTAATCACTTTCAATTTCTTCGTGAAAATATTCCTTTGGTTTGTAAAATTTTACGACAAACAAAAACAAGATTGCTGTAATCAGCATCGTCCCTGCGAAAAAGTTGAAATAAGATGCCCCCTCAAGTTTTGTTGTTCCATCCGGGTTTTGGATAAACACATTTACGATGGCTGTGAATATATTGCCAAGAGAAATGGACAACATATATAATCCCATGATGAGAGATTTCATTGTTTTTGGTGCCTGAGTATACGAGAATTCTAACGCCGTAATCGAGATGAGAACCTCCGCGGAAGTGATGATGGCATAAGCGATAATCTGTCCGAAAATATTGGGAGTTCCGCCAGCATCAATTTGGGTTTGGATCATGGCGATAAGGATAAATGACGGAACGGCCAAGAACAAACCAAAGGCAATTTTGCGCAAAGGAGTCACTTCGAAAAATCGTCCGAGAAAGGGATAGACAATATACGTGAAAATTGGGGCTGCAATTAATATCATCATGGGATTAATGGCTTGAATTTGTGACGGTAGCCATTCAACTCCAAGCCACGTGCGGTCCATATACTGCGCTTGAATAACCCACGAAGAACCGGTTTGGTCATACAAAGACCAAAAAATAGCGACAAAAACATAGATTGTCATCAATCGAACTACAGCACTAATCCCTTCACGGCTAAATGTTTCTTTTATAAAAGTCTTCCCACCGGGAGGAATATGAATGAATTTATTACGTCCCATCCAGAATATAATGGTTGCCAACAGCATAAGTCCGCCCGGGAGCCCAAATGCAAGGTGCGGTCCGTATCGATCCAATAACAATGGTGTGAGTAACGTAGACAAAAATGCTCCGACATTAATCGAGATGTAAAACCAGCTGAACACTTTTTCGAGGAGGAAGGAATTGGTTTTCCCGAACTGATCTCCAACATGAGCAGAAACGCAGGGTTTGATACCGCCTGCACCGATGGCAATGAGCGTTAATCCGAGTGACAGACCAAGCCGTGTTTCATCCATGGCGAGTGCTAAATGTCCCAGTACATACACGATGGATAAGAATATTATGGTTTTGTATTTCCCCAGAAAAACATCGGCTAAAATTGCTCCGATGATGGGTGTGAAGTACACGGCTGAAGTAAATACATGGTACCAAAAAGTGGCATCTGAATTAGACATTGGAGATAAAACACCATCAGCTCCCATGAGGTAGCGCGTCATAAAAATGACTAAAATTGTTTTCATTCCATAGAAGCTAAATCGTTCGGCGAGTTCGTTTCCGATAATGTACGGTATTCCAAGTGGCATTCGTTTACTTGGGCGGGGTGCAGTGAGGTATTTGGGCATCAGTGTTGGGGGTAGTTAGCGGAGGGGAATAAGGATTGTAGTGTTAAGATTCAAGATCAATCATTATTAGAAGATCATCATTTGTTTAATCTTAAATCTTCAATCTTCAATATTAATTCTTAAAGATCATTGCTTTTTCAAAACGATTTTCCGTACCGTTTCTCAGTCGTGATATATTACTTCTGTGTGTGAAGATAATAAACCATGGAACAAATAGTGAGAAGACAAGCAGCGATAGCGGTGCAGGTTCTATCCCAAAAAGGGGAGGAAGAATAAAAAGGAAGATGGGAAGAGATATCCCGGCGACCATGGAGCTTAGTGAAACATACCCCGTGAATATTAATGTTAAGACAAACGCCAGCAAACAAAGAGGGAATGCAAAGGGGAATAAAGCAATGAGGATTCCGGCTAGGGTTCCGATACCTTTTCCGCCCTTAAATCCGGCGAAGATTGTATACGTATGTCCCAATACCGCAGCAAATCCGGCAAGTATTTGTACAACACCCTCGTCCGGGATCGGATGGCCTTGAAAAAACGTCGTAGCAAAATAGGCGACAGGCAGCCACCCTTTAAAAATATCAATGATGGCGACGAGGAGAGCGGATTTCCATCCCAAAATACGATACACATTTGTTGCTCCGGCATTTCCGCTACCGTGGTCACGGATATCGATTCCGCGAGTTAGTTTTCCGGTAATGATGCTGGTGGGAAAAGATCCGGTGACAAAACTCAAGGCAAGAAGAAAGAATAACTGTAACCAGGAATTATCCATGTTTGTGCTCCTTTTTTAATATAGATTGCCCAACATCATGCGTTGGCGGGGCAAGCATCCCACCTGAGATGACAATTTTTAATGCTTCTTCGATATTGGTATTTGCCGGAAGTGTATCATCTTTTGGAATCATAATAAATACTCCGGATGTAGGATTGGGTGTTGTCGGGACAAAAAGATGGTAATATTCGCGGTCATTTTTGTTAACAGAATCTCCGGTCACAAAAGCTAATGTCCATAAGCCTTCCCGTGGGTATTGAATATAAACCACGCTCTGAAAGTTTCTGTTTGTTGTCCCGGAGAGGGCTTGTGTAATTTGTTTTATCGTCTTGTAAATTATGTTCACAAGCGGAATGGTTGTAATGATTTTTTCTGTCCAGATAAATAATTTTTTCCCAAGAATATTTGTAACGAGTAGTCCTAAAACGTATACAAGAACCAAGGTCAAAATAACCCCTAACCCCGGAACATTAATATCTGCCCGGGTAAGAATGGGAAGAGTCTGTTTATTTAGGAAAGTAAAAATACCTTTTAGTATATAAAATGTTAACGCGACCGGAGCGATGGCAATCAATCCGGTGAAAAATATTTTTTTAAGATGTTTCCACATAATACTTTTTTCCGTTTTTACAAGATTAGGTTTGTTTTCGTTCTTTGTTAGTAATTCTATCGTTTCTCTGCATAACTATATTGTGAAATATATCAAAATGTATGTATATGATGTTACACTTGTTTGTTTTATAAATACTCTCAAAACCGCCCCAATATTTCCTTTTTGCTTGGTCATTTCCCCACGTTAAAAACACGGGATCTCCCCGCCTGCTCCGGGAAGGCCCTCCGAACCAATG
>JACKQG010001069.1_pt1 | contig 38551 bp, 32 predicted proteins | sample 8237621 | NCBI WGS metagenome assembly JACKQG01 (sample SAMN15677084, study PRJNA649215) | marine metagenome | biome: marine; feature: Black Sea; material: saline water; isolation source: suspended particulate matter (SPM) from the Black Sea western gyre | collected 2013-06-09/2013-06-10 | depth... | reverse complement strand
GGCCCAACTACCTACTCACAACTCGTTGGCATGTTTCCCCGCGCGGAACCCGCCAACACGCAATTGGCGGCGACCCCGAAACACGCCACACCGGCAAGCCACGTTTCTCCGGATCTTCCGCCAAAGTCGGGCGTAGATCCTCGGGCCCGCGCCATGCACGCGACGGTGCGTCTGCGCGTCGAAGACCCCAAGGGCAATTCGTTCGGTACAGGTACGATCATCGATACGCACGGCGACGAGGCGCTGATCATGACCTGCGCACACATCTTCCGCGATTCGGGCGGTCGCGGGACGATCACGGTAGACTTGTTCGCTCCCGGCGCTGTGGGGCCGGTGTCGGGTGCATTGCTCGATTACAATTTGAAACACGACACCGCGCTAGTGGCAATCCGGCCTGGAATCAAAGTTGCCCCTGTCCCAGTGCCGCCCAAGACCTATCAAGTGCGTGCAGGCGATCGGGCTTTCAGCATCGGCTGCGATCACGGCAGAAATCCCACATTGCACGACACTCATGTTACGGCCATCAACAAGTATGTGCGCCCCGCCAACATCGTGGCCGCTGGCGAACCAGTGATCGGGCGTAGCGGCGGCGGGCTATTTTCCTCGGACGGTCAACTGATTGGCGTGTGCAACTTGGCCGACCCGACAGACAAAGAAGGAATCTACGCTGCTTTGCCATTGCTGCACGATGGCCTGGACCGAACGGGACTGGCCCTGGTCTATCAAAGAAACGCACAACAGATTGCGTCGACGCCCACGCCTCCGGCATCGCCGAACCTTGAACCGCTTCCGCCCCGACAGCCGCCGTCGATGCCCAAGCAGATGCCCCGATCGCCGCTGAACGATCCGCGTTTGGCTCCCGTTCCACAATCCGCGATCCCGCCGAGTGAACCGCGAGCGCCCTTCGGATGGGAGTATCCGGCGGACGACACCGAGATCACAATGATCTTTCGGTCGAAGTCAAATCCTCAAGACCCCCGAGTCGTTATCCTAGACCGGGCCTCGCCAGACATGCTCAATTGGCTGTCACAGCAGGCGCGGAGCCGTCGCGACGTGGAACCTTTCGTCGTCGAAGCGTCCGCCCCCACTGGGGCCATCGCCAGCCGTCCGTCTCGCACAGCGGCCGACGGAATGCGAGATTCTGTCATCCGCGGTCAATCCGGGAAATAGAACGGTTTCAAATCGCAGATGACACGTAGGCCGGAACAAGTCCGCGCAGTTCCGGCATTTTCTTGCACCGGTGCCGGAACTGCGCGGACTTGTTCCGGCCTACCCATCTAGTCGGAGGTGATCTCGAAGATCGCCTCGACTTCCACGGGAATGTTGCCCGGCAGTGACCCTGCTCCCACTGCGCTGCGGGCTCCGATGCCGGCGTCTGGGCCAAACACTTCGGCCATCAACTCGCTGAAGCCGTTGATCACGGCAGGCTGGGCCTCGAAATCGGCTGTACAGTTCACCAAACCGAGCGTCTTCACCACGCGCTTCACTTTGTCCAAGCTGCCGAGCCCTGCCTGCAGCGTGGCCAGAATCGCCAATCCGGTTTGCCGCGCGGCGTTGTAACCGCCCTGCTGATCCAAGTCCGCGCCAATTCGGCCTTGGATCAACGACCCGTCCGATTTCACGGGCCCATGGCCAGACGTGTACGCCATGTTGCCGACGATCAGCAAAGGCTTGTAGACGCCCATTGGCTTTGGGGCAGGCGGGAGTTCGAGGCCAAGTTCTTTGACTTTTTGCTCTGCGCTCATGGCGATTATCCTGTGTGCGGAAATTCGAATGTTGACGGCGAACAGTATACCAGGACAATAACCGCTTGGCGATTATCCGGCGTCCGTTTGCCGTGTGCTCGACGCCCCGCCATCAAAGCAGAGAAGCAGGGCCGGAAGTATCAGCACTCCTGCCGCCAATGCCGTAATCAGAGCAACGCTGGCCAGAAGGCTGAACAGTCGTATGGCCGGCAATTCGCTGAGTAGCCCGGCCCCAAATCCGCCGACCAAAGTCAACGTCGTGACGGTTAGAGCGACACCGACTTTGCTCGCAGCCCGCGTGATGGCTTCGTGCGTGTCCCGCGTCTGCTGCCTTTCGATACAGTATCGACTGATCAAGTGGATGGTATCGTCCACCGCAATCCCCAGACAGATGCTGAACGTGGTGACCGCCGCTACCTCCAACGCCCCGCCGCGCAACAACAGCACGACCGCTGCACCGGCCAAGGGGAGCGCGTTGGGCAGGATGCTTATCAGCCCAATACGAACGGATCGGTAGGAGACGCTAATGACTGCGAAAATCACCACAGCAGCCAACGCGAGACTTCGCGCCAGATCCACGATCATCAGGTTGACATTTCGCGACCCGACGACGGTCGAACCCGTGAGGCTCAATCGGAAGCCGGGGTACTTCTCTTCCAGTTGTCTCAGCTCTGCATCCACCGTTGCATAGACGGGCGCCAGAGCGCGGGCGCCCAAATCCGGCGTTTGGACGTTCACAACGGCTTTTCTGAGTTTGCGGCGCACGAGACGGCCCACTACGTCCTCCGGCACCGAATCCAGATACTTCACGCCCGTTCCCACACGGTTCTTACGGTGTGGAATGGCCATCAATAGATTCAGAATCGAAAACGGCGTACCCAACTCGTCCGGTCGTCCGAGCACGTTATGAACGTCGGCCAGTGCTTTCAGCACTTGCGGTGAGTCAAGATCGTGGCCTTCGGGCCAGTCCACTACCACATAGGTGTACAACGCGCCGCCGAATACTTCGTCGCAGTGCTGCAACGACCGATAGGACGAACTATGGGCCGGAATGCCGTTGTAGATGCGGTTGTCGGGTTCCAAGCGAAGTGTCAGAAGGACCAACGCGACGGTGACCAGACACGCTGCAGCCGTAATCAACTTCGCGTGGTGGGTAATCCAGCCGATGATGGGAACCAAGAACCGTTGGGCGCGGGCTTCGGTGGAAGACTGTGAATTGCCGTCCGCGAGGTACTTACCCAGACGCGTGCTCGCCGATATGGCCACCAGTGGCACCACGGCAAAGAAATTCAACACGGCCCCCGCCGCGCAGGCCATTCCAAAACGTTGGATTACGTCGATTTGGGCAACAATCAGCGAGCCGAAGCCAACAGCCGTGGTCACCGACGTGAGAAAACAAGGCAGCGCCAGGTGTCGTAGCGACACGGCGGCCGCTTCCTTGGGTGTCAGACCCTGCGCCTGGCCACGGCGAATGTCCATCATGAAATGCACGGCATCGGTAAAGCCCACAACCATGACCAGAGTCGGCAGGATGCTGTTGAACGAATTGATCGATTCGCCGACCAAGCCCAAGACGCCCAACGTCCAGAGCGTCCCAACCGCCGGCGGAAGACAGACGATCAGCACTGCCACCGGTCGCCGAAAGAGTAACGTCGCGATGACAACGGCGACGATCACGCCCACAGCCGTGAACTTGATCTCCTCTCGTTGAATGCAGTCGTAGATGTCCGCACGCAGTTGAGGAAGTCCGGTAATCGAGGCTCGGATTGTCGAACCGTCGATCGAGCCATCGACAACTTCGCCAATCTGTTCGACCGTGGGCCGTATCTCGGCAGTCGAGACCGCTTTACCCACCAATCGCGCACTGAGAAGCGTCGTTGTGCCGTCGTTGGACAGAAGTTGCCCCGCGACCAACGGGTGCTTCAAGGCTCGCTGACGAGCCTGCACGAAGGCTTGGTCGTCGGCATCATCACGCGGCACGAGCGGGATCTGGATCCGGCGAAACACGCCTGGGGCCGGGCGACGCACGTCCAGAATGGACTGCACGCGATCCACGTCCGGCAACGCGGCGAGGCCGTCGACCAAGCGGCGGATCACGGCGACCGACTCGCGCGAGAAGAGGTCGTCTGATTGCAGCACGACCACGCATTCGTTATCGTCCGCGCCAAACTCGTCGAAAAACTGCTCCAGCCGCCGGTAATCCGGATTGTCGGCTTTGAAAATGTCAGCCAGATTGTCGTTGATCGAAAGCTGAGTGACACCGTAGCAGGCGACTAGCGTAAAGGCCCCCGCAATGATGGATATCGCAACGCGATAACGAAAGAACAGGTCGATGGCGATAGGAGCGAAGCGACTGGTGTTCAAAGCGCTCTTCGATTCTTAAACACTTGCTGTAAAGTGTTGGTGCGTAGGAACTACCGTCACTTCTTCAGAAGATCCGGACCGCTGCCAGCCGCTTTTTCGTAACCGCCACTGTCCGATTTGACGTATTTCGTAAATCCCATCCGATCCAACTTCTTGTCGTCCGCCAACGCCCGATCGGTCTTCATGGGCGAGTGTTTTCCAGCAATACGAGCGGCCAAGATCACGCGTCGCACGGGAACGCCCGTTTCCGGATGCTCCGTCAGCGGCTTATCTGACATCTGCTGCACCGCTTCGAACCGTTCCCCTGGTTCCCCACTATCGGTGATCACTTCATAAACATACGTGGGCATCGCCAAACACTCTCCATCCATCGTGGGTAAATGAATCTGAACCTTTCAGTTATCACACTACTATTCTACTCCCTCACGATCATTCGGGAATGTCACCAGAAGGCAATGAGAGGCGCTCAATGCCATCGGCGGCTAAGGTCAGCAGTGCGGCCATTGCGGCGACGACCGCCACGGCTAAGGCAGAGCAGTTCGGCCCAGGCCACCATGTCGCTTGGGCCAACTGGTCCCAGAGGAGGATTTGTGCTGCTGCTGCCAGTAGCAAGTAGATAAAGACAATCGAAGACGGTATGGCTGATTTACTGTCGCCACCGAATGGAGGCTTCGCACCAAATCTTCCCGTTTCCGGCTTGCCTGCCGTTCCCAGCGCGCTCAGCAGACGGGCGCAAGCAACGATTCCCACAACCGAAAGCACCGCCTGCCAACCGAGGTAAAGGCCGACGATGCCGAACATGGCCATCGCGTCACGGACGTACCCGGGCCGCTGCGTTGGGCTGGGTTTGTTGACGACCCGGATCGAACTGAATGCCAAGCCGGTGACCAGGCCCACAGCCAATCCGACGACGCTCGTGTCCAGGCGGACCATCCAGCCATATTCCGCGATCCAAGCGGGGACGGTCGACACCCATGAAACAGGCTGCACGGACCCGTTGACGGCCGGTACGGCCAAGCCGACTGCCAGTGCTAAGAACATATAGAATCTGGGGAGTACGTGGCCGTCGAACTTGATCATGGCCCAGCTAAGCAGGATGCTCAGCAGCGTCGCATGGTACAGGAACACGGCCACAAGATCCAAAGGGACACGGCCCATGAGCCAAGTGATATTCAGCCGTAGGTCGCCATAGTCCGCTGGCAAGTTCTCGCCCGCGAGAAAAAGCTCGAAAATGGCCAGCACAACGAAGATCAGCCCCGTCGCGAATTCGATCACCGGATATCGAGATGAAATGGGCAGCCGACAGTCGCGACAGCGGCCACGAAGCGCAATCCAAGCGAAAACGGGGATGTTGTGGTAAGAACGGATTTTCGAGCGACAGAACGGGCAGCGGGACGATCCGAGCAACGAGAGCCCTTGCGGCGACCGGTAGATGACCACATTCAGGAAGCTGCCGATCGACGCCCCAAACATGAAGAACCAAGCGGCGACCAAGAATTCGAACGAGCGGAACCTCATCTGCTGGATGATCGGCGTAGGGTCGACGTGGGGCAACGACGACGTTTCCCGCCACACCGGACTCGCGTGGGACAAGACCAACGGCAGGCCGAAGACATAGCCGCAAAACAGAGCCAGTAGCCCCAGACAGACAAGTATAATTGGCCAGTTAGGGCGTCTTCTACGTCTCATGGCAGTTGTTCGACTTTTGCCCGAGATTATTGCTCGGGGCGCTGTTCCCGTCCATTCCGATTCGCTATCATTTTTTGTATACGCCTCGATTACAAGGGCCCATTGTGTTCATTAGAGAAAGGGAAGTCGACATGTTCAACGTCATGCCCTACCTGCTCGCCCAACCGGCCGAAGAAGGCAGTTCTGGATGGATGTTCATGCTTGTTATTGGCGTTTGTGCCGTGATCGGCCTGATGCTGTTTGTTTTCCTTATCGTCGCTGCGGCATACGGCAAGATTTGGTTCCAGGCGTTCATGTCAAGGGCCGACGTGAGTATGCCGAGCCTGATCGGCATGGGATTCCGGCAGGTGAAACCGGCGGTCATCGTCACCGCCAAGATTATGGCGACGCAAGCAGGATTGGACATCAACCGCCGCTCGGGTATCAGCACATCGCGTTTGGAAGCCCACTATCTGGCGGGCGGCAATGTGATGAACGTGATCCACGCAATTATCGCAGCGCACCGGGCCGATATCGACTTGGATTTCGACCGGGCCGCTGCGATCGACCTGGCCGGACGCGACGTACTGGACGCCGTTCGCACGAGCGTCTACCCCAAGGTAATCGATTGTCCGGACCCGCAACGCAGCGGAAAGACCACGTTGAGCGCCATCGCAAAGAATGGCGTCGAGCTGCGTATTCGAGCCCGCGTGACGGTTCGCACGAACCTGGAGCAGTTGATTGGCGGTGCGACGGAGGAGACGATAATTGCCCGCGTAGGTGAAGGCATCATCACCTCCATCGGCTCGGCGGACACGCACAAGAGGGTCTTGGAAAACCCGGACACAGTCACCAAGGCAGTGCTCAGCCGCGGATTGGATTCACAAACGGCATTCGAGATTGTGTCGATCGACATTGCCGATGTCGACGTTGGCGAGAACATCGGTGCCCGGCTGCAGGCCGACCAGGCCGAAGCCGACACGCGAAAACGCCGCGCCGAAGCGGAACGCTACCGCGCCGAAGCGGTGGCTACGGAGCAAGAAAATAAGGCAAAAGTCGCCGAAAACCGCGCACGCTTGGTGCTGGCCGAAGCGGAAGTGCCGAAGGCGATGGCGGACGCCTTTCGCGCAGGCAATTTCTACGCCGAGGGTTCGGGAAACGGCGACGCTTAGAGTGTCTCCAGTCCCGGTCGTCCGTCGTACGCTAGTGCCCGAAAAGAGCCCCGGCTTTTTCGAAGAAGCCGGGGTCCTGAACGGAGGGATGACTCTGTCTCTTGTCCCCATTTGTTGAAGCCCTGACTCCAAAGGATGACACCATGATCAAACGCCTGCGTTACCCCATTGTCGTTCTGTCTCTGGCATTGCTTGCCGCCTTTTCCGCTTTCGCCAAGGGGCCCAAGTACCCCGACCCGAACAACGTGGATGCGGATTTCGCACTTCAAGGTGAGTACACGGGAAATGTGGGCGAAGGTGCCGACCAAGACAAGTTCGGTGTCCAGGTGATTGCACTTGGCACTGGGAAATTCCGAGCCGTTGCCTACTATGGCGGCCTACCGGGTGACGGGTGGAACGGCGAACAGCCGATTCGATGCGAAGGGGAATTGGTGGACGGTGAGATCAAATTCGTCGCTGGCGATGGTAGCGGCGTTCTGAAGGGCGGCGTCTTGACCCTCAAGGACGAAGATGGAGTCCAAGTCGGGCAGCTTCGAAAAGTGGAACGTACGAGTCCAACTCTGGGCGCGAAACCGCCGGCCGGAGCAGTGGTGCTGTTCGACGGCTCGAAAGAAAGTCTGGATAATTGGAAAAATGGCCGGATGACCGACGATGGTCTGTTGATGGAGGGCACGACCGGCAAACAGACATTCGGCGATCATACCGTGCACTTCGAGTTTCGATTGGCCTATCAGCCCGAAGACCGCGGCCAAGGCCGGAGCAACAGCGGTATTTATCTGCAGGGCCGCTACGAAGTGCAAATCCTCGATTCGTTCGGGCTCGAAGGAAAGAACAACGAGTGCGGGGGAATTTACTCGGTAGCAGACCCCGACGTGAATATGTGTTTCCCGCCGCTAACGTGGCAGACGTACGACATCGAATACACGGCCGGGAAGCACGACGATCAAGGCAACCTGACGGCGAATCCGTCGATGACCGTGCGTCACAACAGCGTGGTTGTCCACGACAACGTCGAATTACCCGGCAATCGGTCCACGACTGCGGCACCGGTGAAGCCGGGGGCCGAGGCGGGCCCGATATTCCTGCAGAATCACGGCTGTCCGCTCCGTTTCCGGAATATATGGGTGGTGGAAAGGTAGACGAATCTAGATCAAAACAACATTACCAATCGGGAGGTGCATCATGAGGCGATTCGTTTTGTTTTTCGTGCTCGCGTGTGTGGCGCTGATGTTGGTCGTTCCGGCGCATGCGGACGAGGCCGGCGGGAAGACTCGGATCCTGCTGACTTACGGCGGCCACGGCTTCCAACAGGAGCCCTTCTTCGCCATGTTCGACGCGCTGCCGAACGTCACCTACACCAAGGCGGAACTGCCCAAAGACGCAGGTTTGCTGAAACCGGGATTGGCGGAAGATTGCGACGTCATTGTCATGTACGATATGGTCCCAGGTATCACGCCCGAACAGCAGAAAGCGTTTGTTGCTCTGTTGGAGAAGGGCATCGGCGTCGTGTCGCTGCATCACAACATGGGTGCTCACCGCGATTGGGACGAGTTTACCAAGATCATCGGCGGGAGATTTATCCTCAACGAGGCAACCATCGACGGCCAGCAGTACAAGAAATCCACCTGGTCGCACGACGAGGATCTGAAGGTAACCGTCGTCGACAAGGAGCATCCGATTACCAAGGGGCTGGAGGATTTCGAAATCCACGACGAAACGTATGGCGGATACTACACAGCCCCCGACGTGCATTTGCTGTTGAAGACAGACCATCCCAAGAATGATCCCGAACTGGCGTGGACCAAGACGTATGGCAAGAGCCGCGTATTCCACTTGATGCTCGGCCACGACCAGCACGCCTGGGAAAACCCCAACTTTCCCAAGATTCTCCTCCAGGGCATCCGCTGGGCGGCAGGGGACTAACGGCCTTGATGGCGCATATCAGTAGTTGATCGCGATTCGCTTGCCCGAATCGCTTGATTGACGCATGCCGTCGATAATTGCGGCGACGCGGTATCCGTCTTCGAACGTGGCGTTGTTGGGATTCATCGGCTTGCCGTTGGCCACGGTGTCCAGGAAGTGGAACTTCTCGATGATGTGACAGTGTTCCCAGCCGATGTTGTGCCCGTGGGGCCACCATGGGCCGACGTACGTGTGGTCCGCCTCGGTGACCGAGATTTCCGCAAAGCCCTCGACTTTCGGGCCGTCGGGGCTTTCCAGGCAGGCGAACAGGCTGTTGGGATGCTCCAGGTCCCATCGGAGTGAGCCTTTTGATCCGTTGATCTCCCACGACAGGAAGTTCTTTCTGCCCGTGGCCACTACCGAGGATTCCATAACGCCGATCGCCCCGTTGTCGAAGTCCAGCAGGGCGGCGGTCCCTTCGTCCGACGTAACTTCCGGGCAACCGGCGCTGGGGCGAGCGCGATCCGCATTGAACGTCCGGACCAGGGCCGAAACGCTGGTGATCTCGCCAACCAGGAATCGGCACTGGTCGATGGCGTGGCTGCCGATACCCTGCAGACCGCCTGAGTGCGGCCACGCGGCATACCAGCATTGGTCGGCGCCAAGCGACGGGTCGTGCCCGGCCATTTGCAGGTAGTTGACGCGGATCTGGTAGATGGTTCCGATCTTCCCTGCGTCTATCAGTTCCTTGGCCATTTGCACGGCGGGCATGAAACGGTAGTTGAACGTGCACATCGCCATCCCGGAGGACGCAGCGGCCGCGTCGCGCATTCGCCGAGCATCGTCTACCGAGACCGCCAGCGGCTTTTCGCTAATGACATGTTTGCCGTTTTCCAATGCGGCGATGCAAGGATCGGGATGCACCGGATCGGGACCGCAGTTGTCCACCACGTCGATCCTCTCGTCCGCCACCATTTCGTTCCAGTCGGTGCAGAACTCTTCGTAGCCGTACCTTGTCGCCTCACGCTCGACGATCTGTTCGTTCTTGTCGCACAGCACCAACAGTCGAGGCATCACGCCTGCGTCCGGGTAGATGTAAGGGATCTTCTTATAGGCGTTCGCGTGGCACTTGCCCATGAAGCCGCACCCCAAAACGCCCATGCGGATTTCTTTTCTTCCGTTTGCGGTTACCTTCTGCATAGCCACGGTGGTTCTCCTTCTCAGTCTGACAAGATGTCCGCTAGTTTGTCCCTGGCCCATTCAGCCGACAGCTTAATGTGCTCCAACTCCAAATCCCATGACTCTTTCCCGTCTGAAAGATTGGCAGGTTGGGTCTCCGGGATTCCCTTTTCCCACGATTTCTCCAGATACCACGCCAGCCCATCGCCCGGCGGAGACGGATGTCGCTGGAAAAAGGTCTCGTCGAGAATATCAAGCGTGAACGGCGCAAACTGGGAATGGATCTCGATGTTCAGGTTCGCCTCGGGATGGTGTTGGGCAAGGATTTCGGCGATCGCTGCAACGTCGATCTCTCCTTCGCCCACCGAACAGTTTTCTAACGCCAGCCCCTTCTTGGTCCGAATGACTCGGTAGTTTTTGAAGTGCGTGGTCAGGGTGTACGGGGCCATGATCCTCGCCAGCCGCAATGGATCGTCCAGGTCAAAGGCCAGATTCGCACAGTCCAGCGTGAAACCCAGGGCAGCGCTGTTCACTCGCGACAGAATCGAGATGTGTTCACGCACGGTGAAATCGGCGTGGTTTTCCAGAGCGATCTTCATGCCCATGTCTTCGGCCGCTGCGCAGGCTTCGCGAAGGATGGCCACGGCATCGTCCGCAAGCGAGACCATGTCGTAGCCCTCGTCCCGTGTGAAGAGATTACCGGCCACACACCTCAACAGCGGCGATCCGAGTTTCTGGGCGACTTTCAAATGGTCGATGACTATTTGCGCGTCCGAGACCGAAATATCGTAGCCAGCGTCGGACAATAGATCTCGTCCTTGTTCCGCCATCGGATGCCAGTGATACAGCGACCCCATCCCTAACTCGACATACAGCCCCTTTTCCTCCGCAAACCCTCGGATCGCTTCGAGGTCGTCGTCGCGAAACGAGGTGAATGGCGAGAGTTCAAACAGGACGCCTTTCAATCCCAGGTCGTCGGCTAGTCCGAGGACACCGACGGGATCCAGTCCGGAATTGCGTGTCGAGTACGAATCCAAGCCGAGTTTCATGATCTTCTCTCCACTTCTTCTTTCGCGATTTGACACCACCGGACCGCGTTCTCGGGACGGTCGCCAAGAGTGTGGTTGTCCTTCATGATCAATTCGACAATACAGTCTTTCGTGAGATCCAGTACCTTGCGCAGTCCCTGCCGGATAGAATCCTCGTCGATCGTCGGCGTCGAGATGGCGGCCGGCGCCGGTTTGATGGACAGAATGTATTTGTCTTCCAGGTATCCAGCCATTTTCTGCACATCGGCCCATGGCGAACAAGAGACCCGGCGCAGGTTGTGATGCCCCTCAACGATGTGCCAGCGCCCGTGGACCGGTTCACAACATCCATAACACGTCAACCCAAACCGGTCCATGATCGGCTTCTCGTAGGGGAAGATGAATTCCTCGTACATGTCGGGCGATACGCTGACGGTCTCTTGGCTTTCAGTGAAGCCCCACATATCCACGCACCGGACACGTCCGTCGAAATCATCCTGAGGGAGTTCGTCGGTGAATCCGTAGCCGCCTGATCCGATGTAGGCACCATCGTTGTTCAGGGCCAATAGACTGTTTACTTCCAGGTAGTCCAACTTCTCAAGGTGGCCTTTCGAGATGATGGCCAACAACTCCTTCAGTTCATCGGGATGGTCAACGAAATCGTACATGACGTTGCTCAGCCCGCGCAGCGTTACCGCCGGCCAGGTGAGCCCTAGTGACCACCACCAGATTCCTTTGAGCCGGACAGTCAGGATGCCGCCAAGAACCTCTTTGGCTATTTCCACGCAGCCTTCGGTCGTTTCCCAATCGATGTTGACCTTGGGCGAATGGAGCTTCGCCAGGTCGGTGGCGTAGTCTTTGACTGGCGAATCCCACACGCAGGAACCGAGATCGTCGGTGCGATGGTATTCGGCTTCCAGGCCCCAGTCGTCGGGAGCCACCGTGTAAGGGACATCGAAGTAGGGTTCGACCGGCTTATCGTCGCCCATCTCGTCGCCCCAGAAGATCTCCTTGCGAAGATCCATCTCCCAACGCCGGGCAAGCTTGCCGGTACACGTCATCTGGGATTCGGTGATGATTTCGTTCCATCCGTTTTCCGGATCACAGAATACCAATGGCCTAGTCTTCTCCAGCGTGTTCAGCCGTTTCCAGAGTTCGCGTGTTTCCTGCATCCTTGGACTAGCCGCAATCTCTGCCACGCGCTCGGCCAGCATCCTGAGGATATCCTTGTCTGCTTGCGAAATCGACAGATCCGCTGGCGCAAACCCGGTGACGATCTTCCCGGCGGCAGTTTGGTCAAGGCCGGTAGACGGTCCGTTTCCGTAGTTGTCCATGACACAACGTCCTCTAGCCGGATGTCTTCCTGGAGTTTCGGCTCCAATTGTAGCATCGAAACCATGCTTGAGCACGGCGGACATCGCCGTAATGGAGCACCTGCACACGTTTTCTGTTCAGTGGGACGCAGAGGTTTGCCTGTGATGGGGGCGCGCAACGTCCGACGCTGTGACTTCGAGAGTGCCTCGCGCAATGCCTCTGCCACTGGGAACCTGGATGCGATCAGTCGCTGACAGTAGAGTCTTCTCGCCCAGCTTGCTCCGCGCGCTCGGATTCCTTGATTCTCTCATAGACCTCACGGCGGTGGACCGGCACTTCGCTGGGAGCATCCACGCCAAGCTGCGCGCAGTCGCCCCGAATATCGACTACGGTAACGACAATGTCATCCCTGATCACAATGCTCTCGTTCTTTTTCCTCGATAGTACGAGCATGGTTCTAAGTGACTGCTATCGTTTAGTCAGTTTTTTGGGTAGTTGAAGGCGTCATAGAATCTCAGCCTAAAGGATTAGGGATGCGAATATGCAGCCGTTCCGTTTTGTTGGCCTTGATCGTAGCGTCGGCAATGTGGGGCACGTTTCCAACGTGCCAATGTCTGTAAGTCTTTGAGCTACGGCACGTTAGAAACGTGCCCCACGTACTAGCATTGCCAGCATTTGCCGGAGTTATGATCAAGCCCCGTTTTGTTCACCGGAAAGTCCCGTAGACGGCCCAAATTGCCTCGCATTCCCGTTAGTCTAAGGAGGCGTTGACCTGTTAATCGAAATCCGGTCAGAAAACCGGACACGAAACTGAACAATGCGAGGGATAAATGACGCGACGGCCACGAATCGCTGCGAAAACAATACTGCACGCGGGCGCGGCGCTGGCGGCATCGTGGATATGTTCGATCAGCGACCGGAGGCTCGCGAAGCCTTCGTCGAGGCTGCTTGGTTGGCAATACGGGAAACTCGAAAGCGGTTGAATCGCCGGCGCGAAGACGCGGAAAGCCAGCTACGGTCGCTTGAGCAAGGGGCCGAAAATCTTGTAGCAGCGATCGAGAAAGGCGGCAAGTTGGCCAAGCTTCTCGACCCACTGGGCAAGAAGGAAAAGCAGATTGCTGAGTTGCGTGGCACGCTCCTAGACGATGCGGAAGAGGACTTGTTCCTGACTAAGGAGGACGTCATTTCTCGGTTGAGTGAAGCCTTGCACGAGTTAGTGCGTAAGGCGGCCGACCACGGCTGAAGATCAGCGAACCGAAGATGGTGCTCGCAAGGAAGCTGCACAGCGACACCACTCTGACAATCGACGAGATCTGCGAAACCCTCCGCATCTCACGGTCAACCTACTATCGCTACGTGGCGGAGTCCGGAAATGGGTCGAATTCTTGACGTCGCCCGTGCACCCGCCTACATTGGTGAAACGGTGGGTTTTTGACACGTGCCGTAAACTGACGTTTCCCCCAACGTTGCATAACTATCGTGGGGTAAGCTTCCAGCTTGCCGGGAAAAGTCGTCGATTTCAGTAAGTCATTGCCAGGTTCCCAAAGCTCACGCTTCGTGAGGTCTACACACGGCGCGAGAAATGCTGTTTCACATTGCCATCGCAAGCTGGAAGCTTACGCCACGGCAGGAAGTATGCAACTACGGGGTCTCTTGACTTGGCCCTGCAGTGCAGCTTAGTGCGTCAGGTGGGCCGACCCGAGCATCGAACCTGAAACCGCTTGCGCGCGGAGGTCGATTTCACCGACGCGGATTAACGGAGGCCGTTTCTTGCCGTCGGTTCTGTCGACCGGTGCGTCGAGCATTTCAGGCCAACTGACGCAGGACACGCGCTCATCGGCTAGCAAGGCATGCGGCGAAATCCTGGATGTCATCATCTCGACGGCTCTTTTCTCCTCAATACACCGCGGCCTCTGCGTTAGGTCGAATCTACGTAGGCGTACCCGACATCTGTAATTCTCCCGCGGTCGCCGCTAGGATGGAATCGTCTTGTGCCTGGAATCGTTTCAGGCTCAGGCGGAATGCTGAATCCCAGGTGCAAGCTAGCCCAACCCTAGACCTTCCTTCAGAGAGCCGTCATGCAATTCCGTTTCTTTGTCCTCAATTCCGGTTTCGTACTCTTGGGTGCCCTAAACGCCATGTGTGCAGAGCAAGTAGACTTGGACGCTTCCACCGCAGATTTCTATGTTGCGACGGATGGCAAGGATGCTTGGTCGGGTACATTGTCTGAGCCGAATCATGACGGAACAGATGGGCCCTTTGCGACATTAGCGCGAGCCAGGGACGCCGTCCGACAGCTACCCGCAAGCCAGCCCGAAATACGCGTTGTCGTGCAAATCCGCGGTGGCGTCCATCGTCTGGCCGAAACGGTTGTGTTTGGCCTGGAGGACTCGGGCGAAGGCGACCGTACCATCACTTACGAAGCCTACCCCGGCGAGACGCCCGTTTTCAGTTCGGCCGTCGAGATCGGCGGCTGGAAGCCACTGGCGAACCCAAACTCGTCCCTGCCGGAGGCGGCGCGAGGAAAGGTTTGGGTGGCTGATGTTTCGCGGCGTTTTTACACGCTCTATGATTCCGATGGCCTGCTGCCGCGCGCGCGATCAGCCGGTTTCATTCCGCTTTCAGGCGGAGGTCGTGACACGCTGCATTTCCCAGAGGGCCGGTTGAAGAACTGGTCGAATGTGGAAGATGTGGAAATTGTCGTTCGTCCGCATCACGCCTGGATTGTAAATGTCCTGCCATTGGAATCGGTCGACGAGGAAACGCAGATTGCCCGTACGGCAATCGACGCAACCTATGCGATGCACAAACTCCATTTCCTGAAAGAAACCGAATCGTGCTGGGTTGAGAATGTGCTGGAGGAACTCGACGAGCCGGGCGAGTGGGTTCTGAATACAAAGGAGGGCAAGCTCTATCTCTGGCCGCGAGGCGAGTCGCCCGTTATGGCTCCTCAATTGACGGAGTTTATCCGCGTTGAAGGAGAGATAGACAAGATGGGGCCGAAGGACCTGCCAGTACGGAACCTATGCTTCCGGGGACTCACGTTCATGCATGGCGAGCGCTATCTGCTGAGTGACGACGATGCCGGGCTGCAACACGACTGGGATATGCTCGATAAAGCCAACGCGCTGGTTCGCCTGCGCGGTACCGAGAATTGTGTCATCCAGCAGTGTCGCTTTGCCCACAGCGGCAGTGGCGCGATACGTGTGGACCTGCACGGGCAGGGGAACAAAATCTCCGGCAACCGTATGGAGCATCTAGGAGGTGCCGGTATCCTGCTCTGCGGTTATGGCCCGGGAACCAAAGACGTGAATAGAGACAATCTCGTCGATAACAACCACATTCATCATACGGGTCGAATCTATTCGCACTCACCCGGCATCATGGTCTGGCAGAGCGGGGAAAACCGCGTGGCGAACAATCTGATTCACCACACGCCCTACACAGGAATTATCATTTCCGGTTGCATGACTGGCTTTTTTGCAAAACCTGCTGGCCGGGAACTGGCTCGAACCATCCGGTGGCATGAAGTCGGCGGCGAGCCCGGCAAAAAGACGTTGGACCAGGTGCGCCCATTCTTGCACACGCATGACAATCTCATCGAATATAACGAAATCCATCATGCCATGGAAATGTTGGGCGACGGCAACGCAATTTACATTCGCGGCGCAGGCGCGGGGAACGTGATTCGTCGCAACTATATTCATCATCTTGTCGCCCCGATGCAGATGCAGTGTGCCATCCGAACGGATGGCGGGCAAAGGGATGCCCTCATTGCCGAAAACCTGATCTATAAGTGTGTCTCGCAAGGGATCATCCTGAAACTGAACAACCGCTGCGAAAACAACATTGTCGCGGACATCATCGCGCCACCCCGCGGATACTATCTGGCACTGCGTGAAGGCCCCATGACGGACGCCGCCATCGTGCGGAACATCCTCTATTCCTCCAATGAGGTAACGACCTTTATCGATGAGCTGCCGGCAGGGAAAGGAAGAACAACCGAAGATCGCAGAGGACGAGGCCTGGCGCGATCCAAGGATGCCGATACCGATTACAACATCTACTACTGCTCGGCGGATCGCGAGCTGGGCAAGGCGATGCTGGAAAAACAACAAAGCGACGGCGTGGACGCACACAGTCTGGCCGTCGATCCGCTCTTCGTCGATCCGGAAAATGGCGACTTCAGGTTCAAGCCGGGATCACCCGCGCTGAAAATGGGCATTGTTCCAATCGATCTGTCCAAGGTCGGCTTGCGAGAATCCAATTGATGACGCGAAAAACTGGGGTAATCGGCTCAAATCACAGGTGCCGCCAAATGCCCCCGGTCTAACCGTCCTCGGGCGCCATCGTAGATCGCCCAGAGGACCGAGGTGATGGCGTGCGGTCGTTCACCCGTGTTGCTGAAAACGGTCACGCCAGGATTCTTCGAGTTCGACAGCATTCGAACGTATTTTGGCCCCGCGGAGTTTCCGCATGAGCGACGGCGCGTCCGTCGCCCAGCGTCTAAATTGCTCTCGCCGGGAAAAGAATCAACTGCGTCGCTAGCTCTCGGTCCCATCTTTCTGTTCTCAAGGAGCCATCCCATGACCAGAACAAAGGTGATTCTGTCTATCGCTTTCATGTCGTGCCTTCTGCTATCCGTGCGAGCCTACTCCCAGGAGCCGGGTGGTCACTCTGGAGCTGGAGCACGAGAATCTCGGCTTCAACTGTCGGAAGCCGAGATTGAAGTGAAAATGCATGAGCTGGAACTCGCGATGTCAGAGAGCGCGGTGGTAGAAGCAACGCTTGAATGTGAAAAGCTCAAGCTGCGCGTCGAAGCGGCAGAGGAGCAGGCGGATTCGCGTGAACTGGCGTTTGCCAAGCTGGAGCTGGAGCAAGCAAAGATTCGCGTTGAGATGCGCAAGGTTCAGTCTGAGATGGCACGCCTCAGAATCAAGGCTGCAACAGCCAGATTGGCATACGGACGAGCGGCGTTGACCGGGAAGCCCGGAAAATCTACTCGGGTGCAATTGGAATACGTAGACGACTTGGACATCGTCGTTATCCGGGGCGCGAAAGAGAGCGTAGACAAGATAACGGCTCTGATTGAGGGCGCTAAGAAAGAGAGAAAAGAGAAAGAGTGAACGACGCGTGACCGCTACTCCGCGCCCAGTCGCGAGACATGGATACCGCTACTTCTGCGGTGGCGTGAAACGACCCTGTTTAGACACACTCTACTGACGGGGTTGTGCTGGACGCGGCCGGTGCGATCAGGCTTCGCCGGTAGGGTCTCGGTATAGCGATGTGGCGTGAGTGGTGGTGGAACGCGTCGCGACAGACAAACGTCAGTCTTCACCCAACCGGCGCGCCAGCAGGCTTAAGAACAACCCCACGTCAGTCACAATGCCGGCCGACTCCACGCTACCCCGGTCGGCCAATTTTGTCACAACCTCGGGGCTTATGTCCACGCACACTAGCCGCACGCCCGCCGGGGTCATGTTGCCCGTCCCAATGGCGTGCAGCATCGAACAGAGCATCACGATCATATCGGCGTTTTCGATCGCTCTCGCGTAGGCCGCTTGCGCTTCATAGAGGTCCATCAGGGTGTCCGGCAGGGGCCCGTCGTCACGGATCGAACCGGCCAATACGTACTCAACGTTGTTTGCCACGCATTCGTACATCACGCCTTCGGTGATGATGCCCTGCTGGACGGCTTCTTTGATGGACCCAGCCGCTCGAACGCGATTGATCGCCTTGATGTGGTGCTGGTGTCCGCCATGGACGCCGACACCGCGTGCCAGATCCATGCCCAGCGACGTGCCGAACAGATTCAGTTCGATGTCGTGCGCAGGCAATGCGTTGCCTGTCAACAGCGCCTGAACATAGCCGAGTCGGATGATCTGGCTAAGGTATTTCGCGCCGCCGGTGTGGACCACCACGGGCCCGGCGACAAACACGATGCGCCCCGTCCTCGCCTTGATGCGTTTCATCTCCCAGGCCAGTTGGTCCACGGCCAGTTCAACGCGACGCTCGGTCGACACGCCCGCCGACATGAATGCGAACTCACCCTCGCTTTTCTGCACCAATGGCCTATTGACGCGTACGCCTTCTACGCCGCAAATCACCCGATCTCCTATCTTCAGATCGCGGATCAGGCTACAACGAGCAGACCACTGGTTGCGGTCGCTGGCTTCGATCACGATCACCGCGTCCATGCGTTGCCCGGTGGTGCGAATCCACTGGTCGACGATCCGCACATCGGTGGGATAGATGGTAGTCGAATAAAAATCGTCCGGCGCGACGGCCGTCTTGACGACTGATTCGAGGCGAGCGTTGGTCGGTTCGGCTGTGGGGCGGGCACCCAGGGGCATGAGCCGATTGACGATCAGGGCCAGCCGTTCAGCCGACGGCGCGCTGAGCCGCACTCGAGCGGTGGACGGCTGGTCGTGGCGCTGGGCGATGGCCAAGTTCTCGACAGTCGCCTCTCCCCCGGCCTCGGTGGTCAAGTCGAACAGCCGGTTGACCAAGCCACTGTCAAGCAAGTGCCCGGCTAGTTCCACGTGTGTCGAGCGGATGGGCGAAACGATCTCTGCCGACTCGGGGATCTCTCGCTCAACGATCAGGGCTAGGCACTTGACCGCCCCACCGGCCAACATGAACTCATCCACCGGGCTAGTGATGACCTTGTAACCCCAGTCATTGAGTCGTTGCCTCAATGATTCGCTGGCGTGGTTCGTGATGATGGTTTGGTCGATGACCAGCGCGTTGCAGACGAAACGTATGGCATCAGCCTTACTGACTTCCAATCGATGGTCTGCGGGAATGCGGTGGCGGATCTCGCGTAGCGACATCTCCTCGAACGCCGCAGGGTAATACATCACCCGGCCGTCGCTCAATGGCGTGAAGCAAGTATCCAGATGGTAGAACCGCTGATCAACCAGTCGCAGCGACACGACATCGACCTTCAACAATTCGCTGATCAATCGGTGCGATTCCAGTGAGCTTCGCACACCGTAGCCCGCCCACAATATCGGGGCATCGTCACACTGGGCCTGGAACAACGCATCGCCTTCGCCTTCGAACGGTGAATCCGTCGGCAGTTCGACAATCTCGTAGCCAGCGGCATCAAACCATTTGGCGAATAGTGGTATCTCTGGCTGTCGCTGATGTACGCGGAAGGAAGTGGGTGCGAACTGGTCGCGGACCACCAGCCCGGCGTTGGCCGTGAAGCACATGTCCGGCATGTGTTCGACGCCATCGATCACTTTCACGGCTGCCAGCCCGCTGATGATCCCGTGCAACTTGTCCCACTGTTGGGCTGCGACATCGCGTCTTGCCCGGCCGACGTGACCCTCCATCCAAGGGTTGATGACGTATTCCACGCCAAAATGCGAGGGCCGACACATCAGGATCTGGCCGCGCTCGGACATACTGAAACTCCGGCATTCGCCGTGGTGCAGCGATTCTAGCGTCACCACAACCGTGACAATTCTCGCTATGATAAGACCTGATCAACGCCGGAACAAGTTCGTGGATGTACAATAGTCGGCAGGCATCCTTCTGACCGGAGGGTCTGTTCGAAGTCCGAGGCGATCTCGATGCTTGAGCTGAAGGGGATGGACAAGAGAAACGAAGCCATCAGACTTACAGGACAGAACGCAACGATCACAGCGAGAGAGCATGTGACGAATCTGAACTGGGACAGGGCGCGTTGCCTGCAGCGAACGCGCAGACAAGGAAAGGGAGGCGTCCAGTGAATCCGTTGGAAACCCGGGAACTAGGCAAGACGGGCATCCAGGTCCCGGCGATGGGCCTTGGCGGCACGTCGCACGGAGGCATGTTCGGACTTCTGGAGGACAAGCAGGCGGCGGTTGCCACCGTGGAGCACGCCTACAACAAGGGCGCACGGTACTTTGACCTGGCTCCGATGTACGGATACGGGCAAGCCGAAACCCTGTTTGGCCAGTTCCTCAAAACCGTTCCGCGCGATTCGTTCGTGCTGTCCACCAAAGTGGGAGACATGTTCGAGGCGGGGGAGAAGGACCCGGACAACAAGCACGTGGAGATCTGGATCACCGAAGAAAAGATGCACTCGTATTCGGATTTCAGCCGGGACGGAGTCTTACGCTGTTTCGAGGGCAGCCTCCAGCGGCTCGGCATCGACCGGGTGGACATCCTCTTCATCCACGACCCGGACGTGCAGGATCGCTATCAAGAGGTGATGGATGAGGGATTTCCGACGCTGGCCCAGTTGCGCGATCAAGGCGTGGTCAGGGCGATCGGCGTGGGCATGAATTCGGTCGACATGATGATCCATTTCGCCAACAACGCCGATTTTGATTGTTTTCTGGTCGCCGGACGCTACACCCTGCTGGATCAAGCGGCGCTTGGGCAACTGCTGCCGATTTGCGAAAGCAAGCAGATCGGCGTTATCATCGGGGGCGCCTACAACAGCGGTATCCTGGCCACGGGCACCAAGGAAGGGGCACTTTACGATTACGTTCCGGCCAGGCCGCCTATTCTTGAAAAGGTTCGGCGGATCGAAGCGGTCTGTCGAGCGCACCAGGTGCCGTTGCAGGCCGCGGCGCTGCAGTTTCCCTTCGGACATCCGACCGTGGCCAGCAACATACCGGGCACTCGCTCCAAAGCGAGGTTCGATCAGAACTTCGATATGATGAGCTTCCCCATCCCAGCCGATTTCTGGGCGGAACTGAAGCACGAGGGACTGCTGGGCGAGGACGTGCCCACCCCCGGCCCCGCTTTAACAGACTCGCAATGACGGCACGAAGGCAGCCTTCCGTTAAGAAAGGGGGCACCACCATGATGACCATCGACTCGCATTGCCATTTTCTCGACCCGCAAGCCATCAGCTACTGCTGGATGACCCCCGACATGCCTCTCGCGAGGCGGCTGATGCCGGAGGACCTGCTGCCCCTGCAGCAGCAACACGGCATCGAGGGCGCGATTCTTGTGGAGGCTGCCGATTCGTACGAAGAAAACCGGTTCATGTTCGAACAGGCCGACCGGCACGATGCGATCGTGGGCGTCGTCCCTTGGATCGACATGGAAGCCGACAACTTCCGCCAGCGGCTGTCGCGTTGCCAAGAGCACCCCAAGTTTGTTGGCATCAGAGCCATGATCGAGATGATTCCCGACGATCAGTGGATGCTCGGGCCGGCGGTCCAGGAGTCGTTCGGGGTTCTGGAAGAAGACGACATCTGCTTCGACTTCTTGGTGCGCCCTGGCCACCTGCCCCACGTGATCAAGGTGCTGGAGACGTTCCCCAAGCTACGGGCTGTGATCGACCACATGGCCAAACCGCCGATCCGGGACGGCGCACTTCACCCCTGGAAAGACCTCATGGCCAAGGTAGGCTCGTACGAGAACGTACACTGCAAGGTATCAGGGATGATTACTGAAGCGGATCTGGAAATATGGCGTCCGGAAGACCTGAGCCCCTTCATCGAGCATGTGTTGGCCATCTTCGGGGTGGAACGACTCATGTTCGGAAGCGACTGGCCCGTGTGCTTGTTGGCTGGGTCGTTTGGCGATGTGGTCGCCGCGCTCAGGCAGAATCTAGTGGATCTGCCGGACCGCCAGATCGCCCAGGTTTTCGGAGAAACGGCTCAACGGTTCTACCGGATTCCGCGCAGCAGGATTTCACCATGAAGCCGGCCATCGTGCCGCAAGCTCTGCCAGTTTGACTGCACGGCCAAATCTAGCGCAAGAAAAACGCTAAGCCGTTCTACCAGAACAACTTAGCGCATCGGGCATGAATTGAAAGCGGAGAGGACGGGATTCGAACCCGTGGATCCCTGTGACAGGATCACTGGTTTAGCAAACCAGCGCATTCGACCACTCTGCCACCTCTCCGGTTGTTTGGACAGAGACGAATATCGGCTTTCTCTGCCCTGAGCGACCTTTAAGATTTTGCCGCAATAGAAGATCGTCTGCAACCCTTCTTTGTTCGCTGGCTCGCTGGCAACCCGCCGAATACGAGCCATACTGAGATAACTATTGCCCTTTCGGAGTTGTCTCAATGCGGAAAACGTCGGTTCACGCGGCCACTGGACTAGCTCTGCTGTTGCTCGTGCGTTTGGGCGGGGCAGCTTTGGCCATCGAGTTGAACGCAGCGTTCAATTCGATCAATTCTCCAGATATTGAAGCCTATATCGACGTATTGGCCGATGACACGTTCGAGGGGAGGGAGGCCGGAAGCCGCGGAGGCCGGGCAGCGGGCGTGTATCTCGCAGAACAATTTCAGCAACGAGGCTTGAAGCCGGCTGGGGATCGTGGCGCGTACTTCCAGGAATTCGATGGCGTTTATCGGAATATTCTCGGCGTGATCGACGGCAGCGATCCGTCATTGCGAAGGCAATTCGTGCTCGTGGGGGCTCACTACGACCACGTGGGTTACGGTACCCGAAAGAACAGCCTCGGGCCGATCGGCTACATCCACAACGGGGCCGACGACAATGCCAGCGGTGTCGCGGGACTACTGGAAGTGGTGGAGGCGTTCAAAGCGCTGGGCGAGCCGCCCAAACGATCCGTTCTCTTCGCACTTTGGGATGGCGAAGAGAAAGCGCTCTTGGGATCGAAGCACTGGACCAACCACCCAACCGTGCCGATCGGCAACGTGGTTTGTGCCTTCAACGTTGACATGATTGGCCGGATGCGGGATCGACGCGTTGAGATATATGGCACGCGCACGGCGCGCGGTCTACGACAACTCATCAGCCGCCAGAATCAAGCCACGGACTTGGTGCTTGATTTTAAGTGGGACATCAAAGCGAACAGCGATCATCACTCGTTCTACACGAAAGCTGTCCCTTTCTTGATGATACATACTGGACTGCATAAAGACTTCCATCGCCCCACCGACGACCCGGACAAGATTAACTTCGAGGGCACAGAACAGGTCACCAAGTTGCTGTTTCTGCTTGCCTTGGAACTGGCGAATCGGCCTGAGGTCTCCGTATTCCGCGACCGGTGCCGCCACGAGGCTGCGGCCAATCTGACGCAGTTGGAACGTGCGTTGCCGGCTCGTCCGCCCAGGCTGGGAGTGTGGTGGGAGTCGCGCAGCGGCGAGCGGTCGGGACTGTATCTGAGCCGCGTGCTTCCCGATTCGCCGGCAGAGCGGGCGGGTCTGCGAGTTGGCGATCGGTTAGTGCGATTCGGCGGTCGGCTGGTCGAAGACGAGGATTCGCTTCGCAAAGACGTCCTCGCCGCACAACCATCGACAACCATGGTAGTCGAACGAGCCGACGGCGAATCATCGGAGTTGCCCGTGGAATTGGCTGGAGAGCCGTTGCGACTGGGCATTTCCTGGCGTGAAGACGAGGCAGAGCCGGGAACACTGATTCTCTCGCAGGTTGTCTCGGGATCTGCGGCTCATCTTGCGGGCCTGCGAGTCGCGGATCGCATCTACGCGATCGAGGGCCGGGAGATCCGCGACGGCAGCGAATTCCTTCGGTTGTTGCCCGAGTTGCCGGGGGCGTTCGAGCTAGAAATAGAGCGACGTGGTCAACTCAAGACCGTGACCGTCGACCCGCCGCCTGCAGAATAGGCGGCGTCCGGAGACCAGCGTGTCCCGCGTGGCGCAGTCGAAGTCTTGCACAAGTTCTGGTACCATGCATCGCATGGTGACCGCGATGCCGATTGCTCTACGAACCGCTGAGTCAACGAATACTCCTCCGTTGCGCATCGGATCGGTTCTTGTTGATCCGCCGGTACTACAGGCCCCGATGGCGGGGTTCACTGACCATGCGTTTCGGCAAATCGTCCGCGAGTTTGGCGGTGCCGGTCTGCTGGCCACGGAGATGGTCAGTGCGAAAACCTTCGCATGGCTCGACGAACATGACGCGGAACTCCCGGATCGACTTTGGGGTGTGCGTGACGAGGAGCGACCGCTTGCGGTTCAGGTCTGGGACAACGATCCAGAGAGGATGGCCCGCGCTGGTGCTCGATTAGCGCATAAACACGGCATCAGCATTATCGATATCAACTTCGGCTGCCCCGTGAGGAAGGTGAGCGAACATGCGGGCAGCGGGTCTTATCTCCTGCGATACCCCAAACGCGTGGCGACGATTGTCGAAAAAGTGGTCCGTGCGTGTGAACCGACACCCGTGACGGCGAAAATCCGTCTGGGATGCACGCGCAACACAATAAACGCGGTCGACGTGGCCAGGGTAATTGAATCGGCCGGAGCGGCGGCGATCACAGTTCACGGACGCACGGCGCACGAAGGATTCAAGGGCACGGCGGACTGGGAACGAATAGCGGAAGTCAAGCGTCACCTCGACCGCATTCCATTGATTGGCAACGGAGACTTAGATTCGGCGGAAAAGGTAGTAGACACCTTTCATCGCTATCCGATCGACGGCGTCATGATCGGGCGAGCTGCGTTGGGACGACCCTGGATTTTTCGGCAGGTACGGGCCGCGCTCCGAGGCGAACCGATTCCGCCCGATCCATCGCTCGCCGAACAGCGCGATGTATTGCTGCGACACTGCGATCTGGTGGTCGAGCGATTCGGCTCCGAGAAGGGCACGATGCTGATGCGCAAGTATGCCTGCTGCTACGTTCAAGGCCGGCGCGGTGCTCGGCGTTTCCGTTCCGCGGTTGCTCACGTGTGTTCCGTCGATGAGTTTCGCGAAGTCGTCGAACAGCATTTCCCACGGGATGGTCGTCGCACGTAGAGGGATCGGCAAAGAAGAAGCGGCCGGTGGTGTGGGCCAACCGCTCGGTTACCACCTCCGCGAATGGCGATCGCGTTCGAGAATCTGCACAAACTGCGGGCTCATGCCGTACTCGCGACTGGGCCGGTTCAGTTCGAGCATTGCGTGCAGTTGCGAACGTGGCGAGTCGGCGCTGATCACCGGAGCGCGGGCGACACGGAGTACACTGGTTGGCGTGGCGTTCCAGCGAGCGACGTACATGCTGGCATCCAAGGTTGGTTCCGCGCGAAGACCGTAATATTGCGTAAGCAGCGTCACGAGTTTGCGGTCATCGCCCGTGTAGCCATCGAACGTCAACCGCTGAACTCGGTGGTAGCGGTCAAAGTAGTAGGTCAGCGATCCCGCCAAATCATCGTTATTTGTCCCGGTAACAACAGGAACTCGCAATCCCTCCATACCCATTTCGGCAGTCACCGTTGTCACGCGAGGCCATCGACTTGTGACCCAGACGGGCGAAATATCAAAGCGGACGATTTCGCCGAAGTTCGCGACCGGCGGCCCGGTCAGCGTCGTATCAAGCTGCGGGCGAGGCCGTTCGGCATTTCCGCCGGTCGTGAATTCCGAGTTGTACTCGGATGCGCCCCAATCGACCGTCGAACCCGTGCCTCCCGTGTCGGCAATCGGCGCGGGCGCATCGCCGTCCGACCACAGGGTCTGGATCTTCTCTTTGGCGGCGTCCGACCAACCGTTATCCATCATCACATAGGGGCCACCGGCGGCGGCCGCTAATATGACGGGGAAGAGCAGTTTTCGCTTTAGCATTTTCGAGTACCGTCCGAGGTGGCGGGAATTCGGGATCATCGGTCAACATCGGCATGCCCAGAGGGCTGTCTTCTCGCTTTTCGACCCGCCCGACACGACCAACAGCATCGGCGAAAGTGGCATACGTGGTTTGAACCGACCGGGGAAAGACAAGACTGCGCGCATCTTCGTAGGGTGGGCCAAGTCTTCGCGGGCCCACCTGGCGGAGTACCGAGTGCGGAGTGGTGGGCCCGCGAAGACCTGGCCCACCCTACCTGGTTGTGGCCGTGCCCGGATCTCCGGCAAGCCCTATTTGCGTTGCAGGTCGAGCTTTCGTACAACACCCTACAGACGTCACTACCTGTGTAGCTTCATTGTGTTTGGACAGGGATGAATGAGATGAAATGTGCAGCAGTATCTCTCTTGTTCTTCGTACCGTTTGCCTCGCCTCTACCGTCGCAGGAGGCAGATCCCGCCGAGCGATGGGAAGAACATATCCGCAAATTCGAGGAAAATGACAAACAGAATCCGTCCCAGGCGAACGGCGTTTTATTTGTGGGTTCTTCATCGATTCGCATGTGGGACACCGCGAAGTGGTTCCCCGGAGCCGGCGTGATCAACCGTGGCTTCGGCGGATCGCAGATTTCGGACGTGAACTACTTCGCCAATCGCATCGTTCTGAAGTATCGCCCCCGCGTGATCGTCTTCTATGCCGGCGATAACGATGTGGCCAAGGGTAAATCCACCAAACGCGTCCTCGACGACTTCACGACCTTTGCTGGTCTCGTAGCGCGGGAGTTGCCCGAGTCGCACATCATCTACGTTCCGATCAAGCCCAGCCTGGCACGCTGGAAGCTGTGGCCCACCATGCGGGAGGCCAATGCCATGATCGAACGCTTGGCGGAAAATCGCGACAACCTCCATTACGCCGACACGGCAACGCCGATGCTGGGCGACGACGGCACGCCTCGCGCAGAGTTGTTCATCAAAGACGGCCTCCATCTGAGCGACAAGGGCTACGAAATATGGACGGGAGTCGTGGGACCGCTTATCGAGAAGACGAAACGCGAGCCCAAGGTCACTAATGACCAATGACCAAATCCCAATGACTGCCCTACAAACCGAGTTGGATGGCGGCGCCGCATAGGGCGATGGTGCCGCCGGCGATGGCGTGGGAGAATCGCTGCAGCCGAGGAAACGAGAACTTGGCCAGCCCCAGATAGGCCGCGACAACAATCGTAAGCATCGTCGCCAGCGTCGCCACAGCGAATACGATGGTGACCATCCCCACGCCGAACAGGCTCAACTTGGCAGCGGGATACATCAATATTGGTATCAGAGGTTCGCAGGGCCCAAACACAAAAATCGCGAACAGGACCCACGGCGTCATGCTGCCCGCACGTTCCTCTTCGTGGACATGGACGTGATTGCCGTGATGGGTGTGTTCGTGGACATGAACCGCTCCGTCCGTATGTCCGTGAGAGTGCCCGTGCGGACGGTTGCGGATTGCCCGAACCAAGCCCCATGTCATGTAGGCGAGCCCAAAACCCAGAAGCAGCCATCCTGCAACGTTGCCTCGATACTCCTCGACCGGAACCACGCTACCCACCATCCAGCCCAGACCGATGCCCAGCGCGCCCAACACAATCGAACTGAGCACGTGCCCCAGCCCGCAGGCAAAAGTGATCGCCATGGTGCGCCGCAACGACCACTGGCCGACGCGGGCCATTGCGATGAACGGGACAAAGTGATCCGGCCCGGTCAGGGTGTGGATAAAGCCGATCGCCGCGGCTGTCCCGATCAGTGCACCAAGTGTCGCATCGTCCATTCGAGCAATCCCGTAGAGTCGCGTGGAAACTTCGTTTAACTGTCGTCCTTCGCAGCCTTTTTCTTTCCCGGTTCGACGATCAGCTTGCCCGTTTGCTTATCCCAGCGAACGGTGCGTGCCTTCAGTCTATGGCGTCCGTGACAGTCCGTACAGAGGATGTTCGCCACGTTCGTCTTCTGCGGACAGCGAGCTTGCCAGCGGGCGATGATCCTCTCCGCGGGGGCATCGTGGGTATCGTGGCATTCCTGGCACGCCTCGTCGATCTCGTCGGTCGGATACATAAGGTCAGGCGGCGTAATGTTATCTTCGTCGTTGCGGTGTGCCACCGAATCGCCGTGACAATCCACGCACCCAATCTCCTCCTTGGCGTGAACCAGCATCAGCCGCTCGTCCTTGTAGTTGTCGTGACAGACAAAACAAGACTGGTTGATGCTCAAGAACTTCTTGTCTTTTTCGGCGTTCTTGTCGGGTGGTTCATCCAGCAGCAAAGGCGCGTTCTTGTCGATGGCCAGGGGTGGTAACTCGTCCGCCGCTGCTGGATTCTCGTCACCAGCCTCCGCAGCGGTGGCTACCGAAACGAGCGTCCCGTGGCGATCCGCAATGCCGGCAAACACGCCGAGAAAGCAAACAACGCCAAGAACGACCAAACCAATTGCCAACAGTCGGGCTTTCATCGACACGATTCTCCCGTTTCTCTAGATGGGCGAGTTGTCACACTCAGCGTTGGCACTCGTTCCCATTCTGTCAAACCACATTGGTCAGCGTAATCGCGTTCACGCAGCTATCACCGGACAAACGGATTAGTCTATCAAGATTCCAGAATACATAGAAGGGCCAAGCCGGATCTATGCTGTCAATTGCCCCACGCTTGCGTATTTTATCCATTCCAAAAAAGCAGAAAACTCCGCTAAACCTTTAGATTCGGCGCAACCGATACTCGTGACGTAAGCGGATTCTACGCTCGGCACAACCATTTCGTCTCTCACAGGACAGGAACCATGTCACGTCTGATCAATGGCTCGATCGTGCTGGTTGTCGTTGGCGGCGTCATCGTAGCGATGGTCGCAGCGCAGGATCAGCCTCAGTCACCGGCCGATTCAGCTCAGCCGGCTTCAAACGATACCGGGGCCGACAGTACCAGCGCCGGGTTGGCAAATCAACTGAGTTCCGTAGGCCGCTCGTTGGCCGTCGAGTACGGGCCCGGCACGGCCGCAGGAACATCGACTCCGCCGCCGGACTTGGATCTTCCGTTGAACACGCCGTCGTCCGAGCCCGCAGTGCTTTTGGCGGCAGATCAGTCGACACAGGCGGGCGCTCTGCACTCTGTGCTCAAACGATCGCCGAATGTACCCACGACGTCGACCCCACCGTCGCGTCGGACCGTTCAAGAGCCGAAGACGCTCAGCAGTGCCTCCGAACCCGCACCGGAAACCCCGAAACCCGAAACGGCGGCCCCTTCAACGCCGCCTCCCACGACGATTGCTCCCGTGGCGGCGGCTCCTGCGACGACCTCACCATCAACGCCAGTGAGTCCGGACAGTGCAAGGGTTTCTTCGAGGCGGACCTTCCGATCAGACGTTCCGTCCGCAAGGCCGGCGATCGTAGCATCCAAACCGGTTTCGTCGCGACGTGCGGGTACGCCGGCGTACGCGCCCGGAAAGTCTTCTGGCGAAGCTCTAGCAAGCAGCGTGGGCGCACTCCTGCGAGTGGACACAATTGGTCCACAGGCCGTTACTCTTGGTGAACAGAACGAATACGTCGTTCGACTTTCAAACGCCGGTGTGACGGAGGCACGCAACGTCACCGTTCGCGTCGCCATTCCGAGCAACGTGCAAGTGGTGTCGACAAAGGTAAGCGATGGAAACGACAACATCCGTCAGGACGCCGAAACCGAGCGTCAACTGATCTGGAGCCTCGAACGTGTGCCGGCGCGAGCAGAACGACAGTTGACGCTCACGCTGATCCCAACGGAGAATCGCCCCTTTGACCTGGCCGTCGAATGGGCTACGTTGCCGGTATCTTCCACAGCCACCGTCGATGTGCGACAACCTATGCTGGAAATCGCACTTAGTGGCCCCAGCAAAATCGACTACGGCGAGACAAAGGTCTATTCGATCGTTCTATCTAACCCAGGCACCGGCGACGCAAAGAACGTGACCGTCCGGCTTGCCATGGGTGACGAAAGCGCCGATGCAGTGCAAGTCGGCACTCTGCCGGCAGGCGGCAACCAGAAATTCGATGTCGAGGTTACCGCCCGGAAGGCTGGTGCCATGCGCATCGCGGCCACGGCAGTGGGTGCCAACAATTTGCAGGCGGAAGCCGTCGAACAGATTGTGGTGCAGCGAGCTAATCTACAACTCGAAGCACTGGGCTCGGCGCGCAAATTCGCTGGCTCGGTTGGGACGTATCAGGTCCGGCTGGCCAACGTCGGTGATGCCGCGGCCGGCAATGTGCAAGCCGCAGTTCGACTGGGAACCGGTGCAAAGTACGTCAAGGGGATCGAGGGCGCGAAACAGGAAGCGGACCGGGTACGTTGGAACGTTGGCGAGCTGGCTCCGAACACCGAGCGTATCTATCGCTTTTTCTGCGAATTGGATGCCGACGGAGACGCGTTGTTCCAGTTCGTCGCCAGCGCCGATGGCGGCCTTCAGGCGACTGGCGATGTGGTGACGAAGGTCGAGGCGTTGGCAGACCTGAAACTGGAGGTCAACGATCCGAAGGGACCGATCCCTGTCGGCGAAGAAGTTACCTATGAAATCCAAATTACCAACCGCGGCACGAAGGCCGCCGTGCAGGTCCAGGTGGTCGCCCAGTTCTCCGAGGGCATCGAACCGATTGCCGCCGGGGGAATGCGAGCCGAGATGTTAGCGGGCCAGGTAGTATTCCAACCGATCTCCCGGATCGGCCCGGGCGAGACCACGAAGTTGACCGTCAAAGCTCGGGCGGACGCGGAAGGCAACCATGTGTTCCGAACCGAGGTCAAGTGCGTGGAGCCTGTCACCAAGCTGGTTGCCGAGGACACGACTCGGTTCTTCGGCGAGGATAAGCTGACCGGATCGAAAGCTCCGGCAGTGGCCTCACCCGGCGTGAAGGAGGCCAGTCCTCGGGTGGGAACGAAGCCGCTTTGGTTCGGCGCCGGCCAAAACGAGTAGGCGGCTTTTTCCGTATTCGGCGGGGGTGGAACGTCGCTCAGGTCGGCAGCTTTCGAAGCGGTCACTTGGCGAGGTTCCACCCCCGCTTGCGTTCTTGTTCGCATCCCTGGCAGCCAATCGGGAAATTGGTATGATTGTCCGATCGTCGCCAGGAAACGTCGATCGAAAACCCTCGTTTACGGCAAAAAGGTCACTGCCATGCTAGAAGCCCTGCAAATGGCTCCCCCTGATTCGATTCTGGGATTGAGCGAGGCATTCAAAGCGGACGCCAATCCGAGCAAGATCAACTTAAGCGTTGGGGTCTACAAGGACAAAGACGGCCGTACGCCGATTCTCGGCTGCGTGAAAGAGGCCGAGCGACGACTGCTCGAAAGTCAGACGAGCAAGAGTTATCTGGCCATCACCGGCATACCTGAATACGGGCGACAGGTCAGGCAGCTTGTGTTTGGCGCGGATCACCCGCTGGCAGTCGGCGAGCGGGCGGCGACCCTGCAAACGCCGGGAGGCACGGGCGCTTGCCGCGTTGCCGGCGATTTCCTTTCGCAGAAGCTGGGCGTGCGCACCATTTGGTGCAGCAAGCCGACGTGGGCCAACCATATGGGGATCTTCAAAGCCGCGGGGCTTGCGATTCAGTCATATGCCTACTTTGACGAGGATGCATTCGCCTTGGACTTTGACGCGATGCTGGAATCGCTGAAAGGAATCCCGTCGGGCGATGCCGTCTGTCTGCACGCCTGCTGCCACAACCCATCGGGGGTCGACCCAACGATTGATCAATGGGGCCTGGTCGCTGAAGTATTGGCCGAGCGAAAAGTGCTGCCCGTAATGGATTTTGCCTATCAGGGCTTTGGCGAGGGCCTGACTGAGGATGCCGGGGGCGTGGCCGAGGTCTGTTCGAAGGTGGACGAGGCGCTGATTTGCACTTCATTCTCCAAGAACTTCGGGCTGTACAGCGAACGCACTGGGGCCATGACGTTGGTTGCCGGTTCTGAGGATGCGGCACGGACTGCCCTGAGCCACGCCAAGATCAGCGTGCGCACCAACTACTCGAATCCACCCGAACACGGCGGCGCGATCGTCACAGCCGTGCTGTCCGATGAGCGGTTGCGCGACGAGTGGGAGGCCGAACTAGCCCAAATGCGAGACAGAATCAACGGCATGCGACGACTGTTTGCCGACACCATGAAGGCGAAGAACGCGCCTCGCGATTTTTCGTTCATCACTCGCCAGCGCGGGATGTTCTCATTCTCCGGTCTGACGGCCGTACAGGTCGACGAACTGCGCAACAAGCACTCGATCTACATTGTCGGCGACGGTCGCATCAACGTGGCCGGCATGACCGAAGCAAACATGGACCGCCTGTGCGACGCCATCCTCGCGGTTCTCTAGCTTCCCAGCCGCTTGCCGATTTCTTTGACGATCGTCGCCTCGTCGGGAAACTGGCCCGTCTGCAGCTTCGAGTAGACGACTTCGCCATCGGCGGTTAGTTCAAAGCACCCGCCCCCAGAGGGCTCAAGTTCAAAACCCTTGATGCGTTGCTTGTAGCTCGATAGGAGTTTTTCCGTCAGACTGACGGCTTTGGGTTCGTAGTTTCACGCACAGCAGTAGCGAAGATGAAGTTTCATATCATGGCCCTTGGTTCTTGCAGAATTGCACGTCGGCGATAAGGGTCGCACTTCGATCGAAGAACTACTTCTTCTTGCTCCGAGCCTTCTTTCGCGGCGTTCCCGCCTTCTTGGTTGTCGTCTTCTTGGCGGCGCGTTTCTTCCTAACGGCGAAGGCGCGTTCCCAGTTGTCCGCGTAGTCCTTCGTGGAACCTATACGCGTGATGCTCACGGGACTTCTCCTCGCGGGTCGAGCAAAGGTATACAACGAGAAACGCCACGGCCTCGATGGCCGTGGGTCACTAGGACAATTACTAGCCAATCAACCTCAGAAGGTCAAGGCGTCGGCAACCGCTTTTCCGGGCACGGTGATCGCCCGGTTGACCGTTACCGTCGGCTAAGGCGGTCGCCGGTGGACTCGGGCGACTTCGATGGCTTCCTGGACGGAAGTTGTTCGACCAAGCGTTTGGCCACATCCAACTGTGCAGCCGAGAATCGTGGGCGCGTCGAACCGTTGGCCAACTTGTGCTCCAGCCGAGCCAACTGTTCCCAACTCATGTCGTTGGCCAGATGCCATGCGGCGATCTGGGCAGTCTTCTGAGTGCAAACGCCACGGCCGAATAACGCGAGTAACTCACGTACCTCCGGTTTGTTGCTGAAGTTCTCCAGACGTTCGATCCGATACGGAATCCTAGGTCGAGGGTTGGGCTTGCCAAACTCCAGACAGACACAAGGCAGCTTCTTTTTGACGATCTTGCCCGGGAGGACGTTGAAAATCGGACCGCCCGGCATGTTGAACTGTTGGCGTCCCTGGAAGAGGTTGTTCCCCATTCGGTTGTTGCCCATCTGAGGTCCGCCGAAAGGCGCACCCAGGCCCTGAGGCTGTTGCTGGTTGTTGGCCTGGACGTTATTCCCCGGAAACAGATTCTGCATGCCGATTTGCGCCAAGACAGGCACAGCGGCGATCGACTCCGGCAGACGAATGGCGAGCGGTTTGTCAGTCTTATTCTCGACTTGGATGGTCAACTGCCGCGCATCACGCGGGATCACCGTTGCGGCGATCTGTTCCGATTCGAGCGCCGAGAAGAACTCGACGGTTTGCGACCCCGGCAAGACTGGCGGGGCCTTCTTTCCCGCCGCAAGCACAGGAAGGGCGAGAACTAGCACAACCACAGCGCAAGCGCAAACGTTCACACGAAAAGTCATTTTGCCTTCTCCTCTGTTCATTCGGAGCGACGTCGCTTGCGTCAGCCGTGTTCCAGGGACCGTATCACAAGCGGCCTTGCCCATATCTCTAGCGTAACAAGCGGCCGGAACTTTGAGAAGGAAAACCGCTCCAAGTCATGTGCGCCCTCCTGAAACCAGCTTTTCCAGAAAAATATGGCTTTCCTGCCAAGCTGTTCGAATGCGAAATCCGTCGAGCTTCGAACCGCTTGCGTGAAGCTGACACCGCAGCGCCGATACCGTAGAATGTCTATCTGTCACGAGACTCTTGGCGACCGCCATGTCTGACGAAGCATCTTTTTCGGATTCTGCCGATCAACCGGAACCGGCCGAAACGGCCGGTATGAACTACCGTTGCGTTTGCGGTCAGGTCTTCCCTGTGGATCCGGACGGTATCGCCGTCTGTCCGGTGTGCGAGCGGAAGGTGTCGGCCGACGCTTTGAGGGGTTCCATGGCCGACACGATGGCAGCGTCCTTTGCCGACGAAGACCACGCGTCCGGGACGCATCCGGAACGGCGATTGGAGGCGGACGACCGAGTTGACGAGGTCTACGGGCACTATCGGATTATCGGCAAGCTCGGTCAGGGCGGTATGGGAGCCGTATACCAGGCGCTGGATGAATCGCTCCAGCGCTATGTTGCATTGAAACTGATCCATGCCACCGGCAAGTCGGCCGCCGACACCAAGCACATCAAGCGTCTGCAGCAAGAGGCCATCGCCCAGGCTCGCGTAAACCATCCCAACGTGGTCCACATCTACTTTGTCGGGCGCGAAGGCGATACGCCCTTCTTTGCCATGGAAATGGTTCACGGGCCGACCGTGGCGGATCGCCTGGAACACGGACCGCTGTCGTTCGACGAGGTCATTACGTTTGGCGAACAAGTAGTCGATGCGCTGCGACACTGTGCCAGATTCGACATCCTGCATGGAGACATCAAGCCCAGCAACATCCTGCTGGCCGGCTCACACACAGCAAAGCTCTCTGACTTTGGCCTAGCCCAGCGGATGTCCCAGGCCGAAGACGACCCGCTGCTGGTGGCCGGAACGCCCAACTATCTATCGCCCGAGGCTGCCGAGGGCGGCAACCTGGACATTCGCAGCGACATGTACTCGCTCGGAATCACGCTATTCGAGATGACTTTCGGCCGCCTGCCCTATTCCTTCTCCGGCAGCAGTCTGCTCGACTACCTGAAGACTCATCGTACTGCCGAGATCCAATTCCCGGACCCTTGGCCGGAGAGCGTACCCGAGGGTTGGCGCGACGTGCTGGAGAAGTTGCTGGCCAAAGCCCCGGAAGATCGCTACCAGTCCTACGACGAACTAGTCGCAGCTCTGCAGCGATTGCGCCCCCAATCGCTGCCCAAAGCGGGAAGAGTGCAGCGCGGCCTGGCTTGGCTGGTGGATCTGGGGTTGGCGCACGCTGCACAGCAGTTCTTCTATGTACCGCTGGCCGCCGCGTCGCTGTGGCGCGACTACCCCTTGGCCCATTTGGTCGTTGCCGTGGCTGGTGGATGCGTTCCGGCCGCAGCCGCTTTGCTGCAGGCACGGCGGGGAACGACGCCGGGCAAGCACCTGTTCCAGCTTCGCATCGCCGACCGTCACGGCACCAGACCGCGCCAATCGACCTTGGCATTGCGAACGGTCGCTCAGCTTCTGCCCATCTGCGCTACGACCGTTCATCACGTGTTCAGTGCGTTGCTTTTGGGACCGTTGGGGGGACTGATTTGTTTCGTTGCTGGTTTGGCGGTGATTGTCGATATTGGTTTCGCTCTGTTAGACCGGAAAGGGCGTAGTCTGCACGACTTGATATTCGGGACACAAGTAGTGTTGAGAACCGTGGAGCGGGCCTCGCCGGGTGGTAATCCAGACGCTTCATGGTATTCTGAACGGGCGAAATGATCTCTTCACCCAATCTGATCCCGTGAATAACCTCCAGGAGGATCGGGGAGACGAATGCGATGGACCGTTTTGAGTTGTTCAAAAACCTGATGGTGATGGCCGCTGCGGACAAAAAGTTCACGGAGGAAGAAGTGGAATTCCTCGCACTGCGGGCAAGCCGCTGGGGTATCAGTGACCAGCAGTTCGAGGAAGCTCTTCTGTTCGCCAAGAGCGGCGGAGCCAAGATGACGATACCGGAGAGCCAGGAAGAGCGGACACGGTTGTTGCGCGATCTGATCCGCATGATGGCCGCCGACGGCGACTTGGCGCCCGTTGAGAAACGACTATTTGCCGAGGCGGCGGCAAAAATGGGAATCAATCCCAACGACCTCGAAACGACCATCGACGAGTTGCTTTGACATGCCACAAACCTTCAAACAACTGCTGGCGACGGATGAACTGGTCCCAATCTTCGCCGTTGGACGAATTCCGAGCCCGGTTGTCATCGAAATCTTCGGGCTGGCCGGCGGCTATCGCGGATTCTGGATGGACCAGGAGCACTGCGGCATCACCACAGAGCACATCATGGTGGCTTCGCTGGCAGCCAAGGCCAATGACTTCGACTGCTTCGTGCGCATGCCGCCGACAGGCTACTGGCAGGTAACCAAATGCCTGGAAGCCGGCGCCGGCGGCGTCATGGGCGCCCAAATCCAATCGGCCGACCACGCCAGGGAGTTCGTTTCCTGGACGAAGTACGCCCCGCTCGGCACGCGAGGCATCAACACGGGCGGCCGCGACGCCGATTACACATACAAGCCGCTGGCCGAGTTGGCCGAGGAAGCCAATCGCGAGCGGTTCGTGGCGATCCAAATTGAAACTCTCGGCGCTTTGGACCAGGTGGACGAGATCGCAGCCATCGAGCACGTCGATTTACTATTCATCGGGCCGGCGGATTTGTCGCTCGCATTGGGCGTCGTCGGCCAGTACCACCACGACAAGGTGTGGGATGCGATTTCCCGCGTCGCCAACGCGTGCCGCCGACACGGCATAGCGTGGGGCGGTGTGACCCCAGATCCGGAATTCGCGGACCGAGCGGTTGAAATGGGCTGCCGGATGCCCACAATAGGCAACGATATCATTTCGCTACGACGCGGCATCCAAGCCGTGAAAGAGTCTTTTGCAGGTCAGTTCTGACGCGAGTCGGCGCCAACGTGGCTCCATGTTAACGACAATTCATCCCAAGCTAAAACCGATCCGCGACAAGGTCGAAGCGCGCCAGCGTCTTTCGCTCGACGACGGCCTATTGTTGTACGATGCCGAGGTGCCGCTGAACGATGTAGGCCAGCTTGCCAACGTGGCGCGCGAACGCATCAACGGCAACGCCGCGTACTACAACATCAACACGCACCTGAATCCCACGAACGTCTGCATCTACCGCTGCACGTTCTGCGCCTTTCGAGCCAACCTGCGCGATCCGCAAGGCTTTCTGATGAGCGACCAGCAAATTCTGGATCGCGGCAGAGAAGCACTCGACAACGGATGCACCGAATTGCACATCGTCGGCGGTCTGCACCACCAGAAGCCGTACAACTGGTACGTGAACGTGGTCCGCATCCTTCATGAGGCGTATCCGGACCTTCAACTGAAGGCGTGGACCGGTGTGGAAATCAACTGGTTCGAGTTCCTGGCCAAGAAGTCTGTCCGCCAGGTGCTGGAGGATTTGATCGACGCCGGACTGGGGAGTATGCCCGGCGGCGGTGCGGAGATATTCCATCCGGAGGTGCGAGACAAGATCTGCGAGCACAAGGCCGACGCCACGAAGTGGCTGGATATCCACCGGACAGCGCACGAATTGGGCCTGCGTACCAACTGCACGATGCTGTACGGTCACGTCGAGAATGCCTACCACCGCATCGACCATCTGATTCGGCTGCGTGAGTTGCAGGACCAAACCGGCGGCTTCCAGACGTTCATACCACTTGCCTTTCACCCGGAAAATACCGGACTCGCTCACATCAAGAAAGCATCGTCCCTGATGGACCTGCGCACCGTGGCCGTCAGCCGCTTGATGCTGGACAACATCCCGCACATCAAGGCATATTGGATTTCGCTGGGCGTCGGCACCGCTCAGGTTGCTCTGTCGTATGGCGCCGACGACATCGACGGCACCGTGCGCCACGAGCTGATCTATCACGGCGCCGGATCCACTTCGCCTGAAGTCTTGTCCGTCGACCGAATCCGCCATCTGATTGAAGAAACCGGACGCGAGCCGGTCGAACGCGACACGCTGTACCGGCAAGTCATCCGCGATGCGGACAACCCAGCAGAATGGACCATCGGCGAGCCTGTGACGGGGCAGTCGGACTAGGAATAGGCGGGAACCGGATGTTTCGGGCGGCGCGTGCGACGAACGTTTTGGCTTCAAGCTGAACATTATTCCGCCCCGATGCTCATAAGAGCGTGGTAGACTATCACTATTGGCCGTCGCGTGTCGCGTCCGCGGCGGCTTTCTCATTTCCGTCGAGTGGCAACGATGCTCAAAATGCTCCTGCTCGCCATTGGCTCGGTGGTCGCGTTAGCCCTAGTGGCTATCATACTGGTGGTATCCCTGTCGCTGGAGCGGCAGAAGTAGACCGAGCGCCGAATCGGAAATGACGAGTAGGCCGGAACAAGTCCGCGCAGTTCCGGCATCTGATCGCATGCGTTGCGAGGTAGTCTCGATTCTATTCGCTGGACTCCGCGAAGTCTTTGATTGTGACCGCATGTGTGTGAGCAGGTTCTATCACGCGCGGATTCAGACGTCTGCATAGGCATCGAGCCGGTTTCGTCGACGAGCCAGTTCGCTGGCGTACTTGCGTCCGAGCGTGTCGGCGTGCTCTTTTGCCCAATCGGTCAGCCGAGTATCGCCGGCAGGAGGCGAATCGACGCAGAGCAGCCCTGACATCAGCCCGTCGATCTCTTCGCGCGTGATCACAACGTCACCTTTCAACGTCCCCAAGAGCGAGGCGAACCAGTAGCCGAGCGTTGGCGGC
>JACKQG010001068.1_pt1 | contig 38554 bp, 25 predicted proteins | sample 8237621 | NCBI WGS metagenome assembly JACKQG01 (sample SAMN15677084, study PRJNA649215) | marine metagenome | biome: marine; feature: Black Sea; material: saline water; isolation source: suspended particulate matter (SPM) from the Black Sea western gyre | collected 2013-06-09/2013-06-10 | depth... | reverse complement strand
ATCGGCTTGAATACAACCGTTTGCATCTGTAATATTGATGATATAAGTGCCTGCAGTTAAATTATTTATATTTCTAGTAGTTTGCCCAGAATTCCAAAGTATTTGGTACCAATTGTTAGGCGGACCAGGGAATCGAGTTCCTCCAGTAATTTGCGTTTGGATCCTTCCCGAATTATCGCCAAAACAATCTGCATCTTTTAGTAATGTTGGTGTAATAACAATTTCATTTGGCTGAGTTAAAATTATAGTATCGGTGGTTGTACAGCCAGGATAAGCCCCCATTGAGTCGGAATAATGAGCAAAAAGCACATAAGTTTCTGCTGCTAAACTATCAGCTATGGTATCGGTACTTACTACATTTCCAAAAAGGTCTTCCCAACTATAAGTGTAGCTTGGAGAAGACAAAGGATTAAATACAGAAAGAGCTCCATTTGAAATTCCATAACAATTGAGATGCACAACAGTAGCAGGATTTATATTGGCATAAGTTGCTATGCTTGTTCCTATGATTTGCTGATTATTTCCTCCTTGAATTAAAGTACTGCTACAATTATTAACATCCGTTAAAGTAATGGTAAAAATCCCTGAAGTAATTCCAGGAATAATACTATCATTTTGCATTGGATGAGTAGTTGTTACCCCTGAATTGTTATCAGTTGCTATTGCTGTAAAAGGAGAAGATCCTCCCTGGATATCTATACTTACTGTTCCGTTTGCAGCACCTAAACAACTTTCATTGGAAGAAGCAAAAGTGGTATATTGTAATGCACTGGGTTGAGTAAGATTTATGCTTCTGTTTATGGAACAATTATTAGTATCGTTAATAGTTACGGAATAAGTTCCAGCAAATAAATCGTCAATAGAATCATTGGTGGCGGTATAATTGTTCGGCCCAAACCATTGATAAGTATAAGGAGCATGAGCACCCCAAGTAGAAACAATTGCCATTCCATCATTTTCACCAAAACAACTAATGTTTACATTTCCATTGTAAAGTTGCGTATCAATTTTTGCATCCATTGTTGCGGTAATCGTATCAATATCTCTTGTGTCAGTTGCAATACACCCTCTACTATCTGTAACTGTGATGGTATAAATACCAGCAAAAAGTGCCGTAGCTGTTGGGGTAGTTTGAGGCACTACTATATTATCATCCCACATATAAGTATAGTTTGGAGTTCCTCCACTTGCAACTGCTGTAAGGGAAGCAGAATTTACTCCTGTACAGTAAGCCAATATGGTTAAGCTATCAATAATGTTGACAAACAACTCGGCAGGTTCTATAATTGTTACCGTATCATTAGCCATACAACCCTTGGCATCTGTCAGATAAGCAGTATGTACCCCTGGCGTTAAACCAAAAGCAGTATCGCCTGTTTGTCCACCAGGATTCCAACTAAAAGAGTAAGGTTCTGTTCCGCCCATTCCAGAAGCTGAGGCAATACCATCATCATAGCCGTAGCAATTGATATGTGCTACAAGACTCGCTTCTGTTTCCAATACATCTGGCTCAGAAATAAAAACACTATCTACAACTCTACAACCCAATTGGTCTTCCACTATTACATAATAGGAACCAAACAATAATCCTGAATTGATATCAGGTTGGGATATGCCTTGATGCCCATTACTCCAATCGTACGAATGGGTTGAAAAACCGCCAGAACTTGTAATGACAACAGATCCATCATTTCCGCCATGGCAACTTACATTTTGAATAATAGTTATGGAATCTTCAATTAAAGGGTTTTCAAAAATAGTGATGGTATCTATAATAGTACAATTCCAATCATCTGTAATCCAAACCGTATGAAGGCCAGCATTTAAATTGGAAACTATTGGTGAATTCACCACTACATCATCCCAAATATAGGAATAAGCAGGTACTCCACCAGAAGCAACAACTTGCACTTGTCCAGTACTATCACCATAACAATCCACATCATTTATTTTATTTAAGGTAGAAACAAGAGCATTAGTTGGTTCACTCACCACATTGGAATAGCTTTCAAAACATCCTGCAGCATCATATATGTGCAATTCATAACTTCCTGCTACTAAATTATTCAAACTATCTCTTGTAATATCAACTGGTAGGCTAGCACTTCTTAAAGTGTCAGAGCCGTTTAGCCAAACATAAGAGTAAGGTGCATAACTTCCCACAGCTGTGGCGACAATATACCCTGTACTATCACCCTTACAAGAAACATCCATTATCTGAATAGAGGCAGTAAGAGGTGTTTGAGATTGAACTACATTTACCGTTTTGAAAGTATCACAACCAAGTGCATCTGTGATTTCTACAAAATAAGAACCAGCATGTAAACCCGTTACACTAGCATTATTGGAAAAAGAAACTTGAGCAGAATTAAACCACTCAAAACTATAAGCGGCTGTTCCCCCAGCTCCCCAAGCATTTGCCACTCCATTAGAATCGCCATAACAAATAGCGATAGAATCAGAAGTAATAACTTGTAAAGGGTAGCCAGGACCAACCAAAGTTACAGGCCCTGTTTCCGCACAACTTTGTGCATCTGTTACTGTAATAATGTAAGTTCCAACTGTTAAGCCAGTAAACAAAGAGTCATAAGGAGGAGGATTCGGATTTAAGTTCCCATTAATATAATAGTTATAAGGAGGTGTTCCTCCTGAAGCATAAACTGCAATTTGTCCATCATTACCATCCCAGCAACTCACATTCTGGGAACTATCATTAAGATTTATAAAACCAACATTATAAAATACTGTAACCGAATCAGAAATTACACAGCCGTTTTGTGTGGTAATATCCAAATAATAGGTTGTAGTAACTCCTGGATTTGCAAAGGGTTGTGCAATTGTAGGATCGCTTAATCCTATAATTGGTGTCCAAGAATAAGTGGCATTGCTTCCGCCTATTACGGTAGTATTAGTCATTTGCACTCCAGTACAAGTAAAATAATCACTTCCAGCATTAAATGTAATTGATTCTAAAGTATCGGATGGTGGGGATATTCCCGCACAATTAGAAGAAGTAGTCATATAATAAAATACAGATGAAATATTTGCATTCACAGCAGCATCCACATAAGTATCAATTGGATAATACATTGAATCTACTAAAGTAAAAGGACCATTTGCAGTATTAGATGAATATATATGATAAGTTGTAGCAGGGTTAGCTCCTGGAAGGTGATTCCATGAAAGCGCTACATCTCCATTATTATTGGCAAAAGCACAAGTAAAATCTGGCTCTACGCTTGCAGGTGCAGCAATTACTTCAATAGTAATTGTAGCAAAAGTAATGGCTGGTGCCGGACAAAAATCATCCACTACTTTTATAGCAAAAGTATAAAGGTTAGAGGTAGTATTACACCCAGCATTTACTGCAATATGACTACAAGAAGTCTGCCAATTAAACACCCCTTCAACCACTGATGGTGCTGAAAATGGAGGTGTAACTCCTGCCAAATTATTAAATGTAGCACAAGGAGGATTATCACAAAGAGAAGTAGTAAAAAAATCAGTGGCAAACTGCCCACCGGAAACCTCCATTGTTAAATCTTGAGCAGAGCCATTGGCATATACATTACTATCGGTTCCCATAATATTAAAACTCACTAAAGTACCTGCAACCACCTGGGTAGAATAAGATGGTCCAGGAAAAGGCGGTAAAACAACTGGTGGTGTATTAGGATTTCCTGCTGCTAAATTTGGGCAATTTAAAAGCACAACTTGTATTTCTCTATAAACATCTGCTACCAATTGCCCACATTTATAAGCAGAAACTCGCACACAAGTAACAAAGTTTCCTGAGAGATTAGTGTAATAAGAAATTTCTCCTGTTTGAGAGTCCATAGTTACCCCTGGAGGAACTGATAAATTAGATGGTATTTGGCTATTTAGAGTATATGGAGCCATAAAAGGAATTATTGTTGGTGCCGCAGGATTATAACCACCATCATCTAATGGGTCTCCCCAAGAATAAACTAAGCTATCTAATTCAGGGTCAGATGCATTATGACTATAAGAAAAAGGATATCCAATACAAATGATTGTCTTTGGTTGTTCATTAAATTGTGGAGAAGAATCAAAACAAGGAGAAGTATTTTGAGGCACGCCAGCAATAGTATAAGGGTACATTACTGCCCTAAGCGTAAAACCTAGAGCAGAAGGATTAGTAAGATTTGTTATCGCACTATTTCTACAGCAATTTTCCCAAGTAAAATGCCAACCTCCTGCTGGGGGAATACCTGCAAGTGTAATTGGTTGCGACTCATATATATACTCCTCTACCGATCCTTGTTGAGGGTTTCCACAATCTATTTGTCCATTACCACTATTCACTGGATCGCATAAAGGAGAAATATCTATTTGGCTTATAAAATCTACTGATATTCCAGTTATACTAGGATGGTTATGTACATCTATAGTTTGAGTAGTAGTAGGTGCAGAAATCCCATTACAATCTCTATATACTTTTAATTTGAAAATATACATCCCTTGTGTTGCTCCTGGAGTTGTTATACAAGTCCAAGTTATTTCCCCGCCCATTAAGTGAGATGCTTTTGCAGGCGCAAAGCTAATAAGTGCTATTATTACTACTAAAAATACTTTTTTCATCATCAATAATTTTTTACAAAGTTATTATTTATTAAAATCTTAATCTTAATCTTACTTATCTAATTTATTTTCTCAATTTCTTATTCGTTCAATTATCGTAAAAGCGTGATACTACCTTGCTGATTGTACAAATACCCATCCACACCATTGGCTTTCAGGTAAAAATAATACACCCCATCAGGAGCATCATCATCATTATAAGTTTTCCCGTTCCAACTTCCATTTGGAGAATCCCAATGGAAAATTTTCTCACCCCATCTATTATATATTTCAACATACATGCTAGACAAATCCCAATCATCAAATTCAAAGACATCATTTACCCCATCATCATTTGGTGAGAATACATTAAACACATCAAAACCCTGAACATCAATAATTAAAGTTATGGTATCGTTACAACTTTGACTAAGTAAAGAATTCTCAGCAACAAGCATTATTTCGTATTGCCCTTGTTTGTTGTAGCTATGAGTTGGCATTTCACCTATCCCTAAAATATCTTGGCTGCCATCATCATAATCCCAAACAAATACATCCGCTCCTTGACTATTATTCGTTAAGTTTACAGTAAAAGTTTCTTTTCCGCTCGTGTTATCAGATGTAAAATCAGCAATAATTTGGTTTGGTTCAATTATTTCAATCACAGAATCTTTAGGGCAATTGTTAGAATCTGTTATACTAAGCAAATAAGAAGTTGCCGATAAATTATCAAAAATAAGCAGGGTTGTTTGGTTTATATTTCCTTGAGTAATTGTATTCCCATTCTCAGAAAGTTCATAATCATAAGGAGCTGTTCCGCTTATTAAAGTCAATTCCAAAACACCATCATCCGAATTAAAACAACTAGCATTAATATGGTTATTTACATTGATTTTAATTTCACCCGGCTCCCCTACTTTTACACTCTTTAAAGTGTCAGATGGGCAACCATTTGCATCCATTGCCCAAATATCATAATTAGAAGCCTGCAAACCAACAATAGAAGGGCTGTTGTTTAGTAACACATTGCCTTGCTCATTTCTTACAAAATACTGATTGTAAGGCATAGTTCCTCCGCTTGCAGTTAATATTAATTCGCCAAGAGCATCCCCAAAACAAGGATTAGCCGTAATGGATGAAGTTTGTATTAAAAACTGATTTGGTTGTAAAATCTCAATAGTATCAGAAATTGGGCGGCAATTAAAACTATCGTTAATGGTGATTATATATGTTCCAAAAGGCATTGCATTGCTGTCGGCACCTGCCCAATCCACAGTATAAGGCAACATACCACCTTGAATTTTAATAGTAGCACTTCCATTTGCAGAATCGTAACAAGATGCATGAGATGTAACAATAGCATTGGAAGTAAGCGGCAGTGTTAATTCAACAACAGAAATAGAATCTACTTGCATACATCCTGTAGAATCGGTAACAGAAACACCTTGCATCCCTACGGAAAGATTATCAGCAAAATTGTTTGTGCTCCCTGCTGGATCCCATAAATAACTGTAAGGGGCATAGCCTCCTACTACTGAAATAGACAGATAGCCATCCGTCCCTTCATAACAACTTATGTGTTTTATACTATCGTTAAAAATAATGATTTCAGGCGCTTGTGTTATGGTGATATTGGAATAAACCGAACAGCCAAAAACATCCCGAACTTCAATATCATAATTGCCAGCAGGAAGATTTAAAAAATTAGAATCGCTAGTGAAAGTAAGTCCGCTATCAATGGAATAAGTGTAAGCTGCTTCTCCACTTTTTACAACAATAAAAAGAGTATCTAACATTGTTCCATAACACAAAATACTATCTGCAATTACGGTATCCAAAACAAGTGGATTGAGTGCATTAAGTGCATCTACTCTTGCCGAATCAGCATGTATCCAAGCTGGCTGACCTATACATCCATTGGCATCTGCAACTGATAAGGTAAGTGTGTCAAAAGTTAAATTAAAAATAGTATCGCCAAAACCAGAAGCTGATGCCCCAGAAGTTCCAATCCAACTCCAATTAAAAGGAGCTGTTCCTCCTTGATAATTCATATAAAACTCTCCATCATAACTTACTCCTTTACAACTCTCTGGCTTATACCCATCCACCACTTTAATATTGAAAAACAACTCTCCAGGTTGTGTGATGTTTATGGTGTCATAAGCCACACAATTTTGTGTGTCGGCAACAATTACCGAATACTGTATATTGGTTAAACTATCAACTATCATAGTAGAATCTCCATTGGACCATGCGTAAGAATAAGGGGTGTATCCACCATGTGCATAAACTATTGCTGTTGCATCACCATAGCTAAAACAACTCACATTTGTTGTAATTATAGAATCAATATAGAGAGTAGAATCCGCAACAAAAACCGTATCAATTACTTTACAAGCATTGGCGTCAAATAGGGTTACTTCAAAGGAATCGGTACAGAGCCCTGAAAACAGTGAATCACTACTAATTGGCCCAAAAGGAATATTATTTCCATAGTCTAAAATAGAATAATAATAGGGTGGAATACCGCCAGTTGGAGAAGCAGTTAAAGTAATTTCACCATCACAAATACCATTATTAGAACATCTTACTTCTTGAACTGCAATGCCGTTTTGTACAAGCTGAGTTGGTTCATCAATCACTACAGCCAAAGAGGAATCTATACAATTTCCTGTATTTGATGTAGCGATTACCCCATAAGCGCCCGGTATTAAACCATTGAAATAAGTGCCCGTATCAACAGGAATATAATATGGAGGAGAAATGGTATATCTCCATAAAGCATAAGAATAGCAGGAATCTGGATTAAGTACACGGAAAGTTCCATTAGTATCTCCATTGCAAACAATATCGGTAACATCAACCGTCATATCAATATCGGGTACTGAATCTGCAAAGATTGAAACATATCCCCAATCTGTTCTGCAACCATTGGTATCTTCAACTACTACATAATAATTTCCTTCCGTTAGAAAATGAAATCTAGAAGAATCTTGCCAGCTGATCATGGAATCAATAGAATAGCTAAGTGTAGAATCCGTTCCTGAAGTAAATATTTGAATTTTTCCGTCATTGCCACAACAACTTTCCTCTACTGCTTTTACAGAATCTACTACATAATTAATTGGTGTTACTCCAATAATTACAGGATTATTCGCATAAGACTGCACACAACCTCCAGATTCTTGCACAAATACATCATAATTTCCAGCAGTTAAATTTGTAAAAACTGAATTAGTAAAAAAAGTATTTCCACCATCAATAGAATAAGTGAGTGTTCCGCCTCCACCAGAGGCAAATATACTGATACTTGCATCATTAGCACGGCAAGTTTCAAGGGTTGAGTCAATAGTGATATTCATGGCATTAATGCCGGAAATAGAAAAAGGTATATTTCCTCCACAACTAAAAGGAACTGTTCCTGTATCAGCAAAAAGCGTATAATAATGATTGCCTATTTGTAAATAATCCAATGAGGTGGAGCCAATCGAATAAGTATTCGCATTTCCATTCACACTAAAAGAATAAGTTACACCTGGCTTTGGATTTATCAAATCCACTGAAAGTTGCACACTATCACCAATACAAGCAAATTGGCTACTTTGAATAAAAGGCGTTGGCTCTGCCACATAAAAACTATCAGAAACCGTTACAATGCAATTGCCTGTAAAATCTGTTCCAGTAACCTGATACCATCCACTAGCTAAATTGGTATTTGTTGTTAATGGTCCGTTTCCATAAACATTACCATCCGTTAAATTTTCCCATAAAAATACTTGAAAAGAAGCCGAGCCATTAGTAATTTGTGCCACTCCATCATTGCCTCCCGGACACATTACTTGCTCCACAACATTAACGACTACATCACAAATTATTGGAGAAGAAATAGTATCTATTAATGTTTCAATACAATTATTATTATCAGTGATAGATAGTGTATAAATTCCAGCACATAAGTTATTAATGTTCTGACTATTTGAAGTAAAACCACTAGGGCCTGTCCATGAATAAGTATAGGGTAGCGTACCACCAGAAACATTCAAGTTTATTGTACCATCACAAGCTCCTGGAGTGCTTTCGTTAGTTGAAGCTGATGTGGCAATTAAGATATCTGGCTGTGGTACAAAAACTCCTGCAGATACACAACCAGTAGGAGGAGTTGAAAGTAATGTATCTTCCACTAAAACTCTAAAACTATCAGAAGGAAGATTGATAAAAGTGTAAGAGGGACTCCCTGTGTTAATTGTCCCAAAAGGCATCCACATGTTTACAGCAGAATTCCAGATTTGCAAAGTATAAGTCCAGTAACCAGAAACTGTTGGGCTTACGGTAATGCTACCATTCTGCCCCCCATTACAATCAACCGAATCAACCGACAGAATATTAACTGGACATTGCGAATATACACTGACAGAAACAAAAAAAAGAAGAAAAAAGAGTAGCCGTTTTGCCATATTTTGCTTTATTTTTAAAAGTTAATCGACAAACATACAAAAACTTTCCTGATAAACTGTTTTTTATCTTCACTAAAAAGTTATTTTTGATTTCACTTTTTTTTGAATATATGACAAACTATTTAGAGCAACTAAACCAATCTCAACTGCAAGCCGTTAGCAATTTAGACGGGCCAATGATGGTAATTGCAGGGCCTGGATCAGGTAAAACAAGGGTGCTTACTTTTAGAATTGCACACCTTATAAAATCTGGGACAGATGCCTTTAATATCTTAGCGCTTACTTTTACCAATAAAGCAGCAAAAGAAATGCGAAACAGAATAGAAACAATTGTGGAAAGTACAGAAGCCCGCAATCTGTGGATGGGCACTTTTCATGGAGTTTTTTCAAAGATGTTGCGAGTTGAGGCAGAAAAAATAAACTACACTTCTAATTTTACCATTTATGATACTACCGACTCCAAAAGCTTGATAAAAAGTATTATTAAAGAAATGGGGCTTGACAAAGACATTTACAAACCGGGACTTATTCAGAATAGAATTTCAGGGCTTAAAAATAATTTTATTACACCAAAAGATTATGGGAATTCGCCAGAACTTTTACAAACCGATAAAATTGCAAAGCGGGATGCTTTCGGCTCAATTTACCAAAAATATAATCAAAGATGTTTCAAATCTGGTGCTATGGATTTTGATGATTTACTTTTAAACACCTATCATTTACTCAATGAATTTCCAGATGTTCTGTACAAATACCAAAACAAATTCAAATATATTTTGGTGGATGAGTACCAAGACACAAACCATGTGCAATACCTCATTATTAAAAAATTGGCGGCTCTTAACGAAAACATTTGCGTAGTGGGTGATGATGCTCAAAGTATTTATTCTTTTAGAGGGGCTAATATTCAAAATATCCTCAATTTTAAAGTGGATTATCCTGATTTTAAAACTTTTAAATTGGAGCAGAATTATCGCTCCACTTCCAATATAGTAAACTTAGCAAACAGTTTAATCACCCACAATAAAAAACAAATTGAAAAAGAGGTGTGGACTGAAAACAACTCTGGAGAGAAAATAATTATTTGCAAAACACTAAATGATAATGAGGAAGGAAGAATAGTTGCAAACACAATTTGGGAACTTTATTTTAAGCAAAATGCAAAATTTAATGAGTTTGCAATTCTTTATAGAACTAATGCACAAAGCAGGGCTTTAGAAGAGTCCCTTAGAAAGAAAAATATTCCTTACAAAATATATGGCGGACTATCTTTCTATGCCCGAAAGGAAGTGAAAGATGTACTGGCTTATTTTAGAATGTGTATTAATCCAAAAGATGAGGAATCCCTTAAAAGAATAATCAATTATCCAACAAGAGGAATTGGCAACACTACTCTACAGAAACTAATTATTGCAGCAAACATCAATGAAATAAGCATTTGGGAGGTAATTTTAAATTTAGAAAAATATAAAGTAACAATAAACAAAGGAACGGCTGATAAATTATCTCAATTCGCAACACTAATAAACAGTTATATTGTACAAAAAGAAAGTTTAGATGCTTACACTTTGGCAGAGCAAATTGCAAAAACTTCTGGTGTATTTCACAATTTGTATTCTGATAAATCGGTAGAAGGACTTAGCAGATTTGAAAACCTGCAAGAACTATTAAACGGCATAAAAGATTTTAGCGAAAAAGAAGAAAATAATACTTTAGAATTCTTCATGCAAGATGTAGCTCTTTTAACGGATGCGGACAATGAAAAAGAGGATGACTACAACAAAGTTACTCTTATGACTATTCATGCAGCAAAGGGATTAGAGTTTCCTTTTGTTTTTGTGGTGGGACTAGAAGAAAACCTATTCCCATCAATGATGGCAATGGATGGAAGAGAAGGATTAGAAGAAGAAAGACGACTCTTTTATGTAGCCATTACTAGAGCCGAAAAACGCCTATTTTTATCTTATGCTCTTAGTCGCTTTAAATGGGGGCAATATACCGATTGTAAAGCAAGTAGGTTTTTGGAAGAATTAAATAAAAAGTTCATCAAAGAGAGTGAAATAAAATTAAGTAAAAAACCAATCCAAAAAAATCCTTACAAAATATTTGCAAAAACAAAAAAAGCAAAAAAAAGCCCAATTTCTATTCCAAATAACTTGAGAAAAGTAAACACTACTAATGCACCAATTTCTCCAAGCAATACTGAAAATTTTCAAGTAGGAACAAAAGTAAAACACAGCCGTTTTTACAATGGAAAAATCTTAAAAATTGAAGGAGAAGGTGCCAACAAGAAAGCAACTGTATTTTTTGAAGGTATTGGACAGAAAATATTACTCCTAAAATTTGCTAAATTGGAAATAGTTAAATAGAAGGGGACAAAACCCATAATCCAATAATTTATATCTTTGTTTCTTAAATTAAAATCTTGAAGTTAAAAAGTTGGCTTATATTTTCTTTGATTCTACTTTGCACCTTTTCTAAGGCACAGGAACATAACTGCATAGTAGATAGTTTTAATATTATTGCTAAGAATATTTTACAAGAAAATGCTGACTCTTCACTTTTTCTATCAGAAAAAGCACTTGAGTTTGCTTTGAAAAAAAAATGCGAAATAGGGCAAGCAATTAGTTTAAACAGCATTGCCTCAGCATATTATCAGAAAGGAGATTATTTAAAAACGGTAGAAATAGTAACACAAGCCCTAAAAATTGCAGGTAAAATAAATGCCAAAAAAGAAATAATTATTGCCAAAATAACAATGGCTAAAATAAGCAAACAGCAAAAAAAATATGACAAAGGATTACAAATTTCCAGACAAGCCTTACACTTAGCAGAAACCGAAAACGATTCAGTAAATATTTCAAACGCACTAGATATTATTGGTATTTTCCATAAGCGCTTAGGAGAAACTGATTCTGCCATTTACTATCATAAAAAAGCAATAGAAATAAATAAAAAAATTGACTACAAAAAAGGATTATCCTTTAATTACAACAATTTAGCAATTATTTATGCTAGAAGAAAGGATTATAAAAAAGCAGGGGAATATTTCGAAAAATCATTATTAATAAGATACGAAATTGGCAACCCTTTAGGAATAATCCAAAGCTATAACAACTTGGGATATCTTCAGTTTTTACAACAAAACTATACAACTGCAATACCTTTTTTTAAAAAGAGTTTGGGACTAAGTTACAAAGCAAAAATACTTAATGAAGTGCCAAAATACTTAGTTAATATTTATACTTCTTACGAAAATTTGGGTGACTATAAAAATGCATATAATTATTATGCGGAATATATTTCTATTAACGATAGCATACTAAATGTTGAAACAAGAATAAGTATTGAAAAAAAGGAAGCAGAACTTTCGGCACAACTCTTAATAGAAGAACAAGAGCTATTAGAAATAGAAGAATTAACCGAAAAAAGAGAGCTGAACCAAAAATTGGTACTTATTGGATTTTTACTTATTGCTCTTTTTGTGCTTTTTGTACTTACTATTAATGCCTCCAACAAAAAAAATATTATTAAATCTATTGCAGAAAAAGATATACAGAAAAAAGAAATTGATTTGCAAGAAAAAATTAGAACGGAACTAATTAATTCTACTGTTAGTATTACTGAAGATCATGAGCAAATAAAAGAAAGAATAGCAAAAGAATTGCATGATGGATTGGGAGGAACTCTAGCAAGTATTCGAATTAATTTAAGTCAAATACAAAAGGAAAATGAATTCCTTAATTTGCAAAATTCTATACAAGAAATTGATGCAATATATCAAAAAGTAAGAAGTATCTCCCATAGCTTAACACCACCTACTCTAAAGGGTAGTAGCTTTAGTAATATATTAAAAGATTATCTTCAAAATCAATTTGAAAATACCAGCATACAATTAGTTATTGATTTATTACCAAAAAAGGAATTAAACAAATTAGAAAGCAATATAAAACTTGCTGTTTATAGAATTTTACAAGAACTATGCGAAAACATTGTATCCTATGCTAATGCAACAAAGGTTAATATACATATTATTGCTCATGAAAATTATTTGAGTTTGCTGATAGAGGATAACGGGATTGGTATAGAAAATTCTAAAAAAATACCCGACAATAAAGGGATATCATTATGTGCCGATCGGCTAAAACTTATTGATGGAACAATGTATATTGATAGCGAAAAAGCAAGAGGTACAACTATTGATATTAGAATTCCGATTAGTAAAAAAACTATATGAAAAAAATAACTTTCATATTACTATTTGTTGCAGTTCAGCTTTCTGCACAGCTTATCGATACAAATAATAGCATTTGGAAAGACGAAAAATCAGCAGTAAAAGATTCCATGAAAATAAAAAATATGCTTGATTTGGCAAGAGAGTATAAGCAAATTAATATTGACTCCTCACTAATTTTTGCACAAAACGCTTTAGCGTATTCCATTGAAGAAAAATTTGGAAGAGGAAGAGTTGAATCTCTCTATCAAATAGGGCTTTGCAACTTCTATTTGAGTAATATGAAAGAAGCAATTAACTACTATAATCGCTCATTAAAAGTAGCTGAAATAATTGGCTACAAAAAGTTTATTGCCCAAAATTATAAAATGATTGGAGGGGTTTATAGTCATGAAAAAAAATACCGAAAAGGATTGGATTACAACTTTAAAGCCCTTGAAATTCTAATTGATATGAAGGACTCTATAAACTATGCTCGAACAGTTGATAATATTGGCTCTTATTATCGCAAATTAAACAAATATGATTCGGCATTTTATTATATAAATAAAGCCCTTGAAATTAATCTAGAAAAATCTTATTTTAAATCTACAGGATATAATTACAATAATTTGGCAAATATTTATCTGAACTTAACTAAGTACGATTTGGCATTAAAATATTATCAAAAATCGCTCAAAATAAAAAAAGAATATGGTAAAAAAAGTGATTTTATACATGCCTATAATAATATCGGTAATGTGCTAACTTTTCAGAAAAAATATAAAGAGGCAATACCATATTTTGAAAAATCAATTGCAATTGCTACAGAGTTAAAAATAGTGAATAATCTTTCTTTATTCTATGGTAATTTAGCAAAAGCACAAAAAGGACTTAACAATTACAAATACGCCCTTAAATATAAAATACTACAAAAGCAACTAAGCGATAGTTTAAACAATGTAGAAACAAAAAATTTTATTGCCAGAAAAGAAGCAGAATTATTAATAAAAGAGAAAGAAAAAGAAAAAAGAAGACTAGAAAAGATTATAGAGATTCAGCATGGGAAACAACAACAAAGAAACATACTAATTATAATTCTTATTATTGCTATATGTATTGTTACTTTTCTTATTTTTAATACCAACAAAAAAACAAACTTATTAAAAATTCTAAATAAAAAAGAAAGTGATTTACATGCGACAAAAAGCAAACAAAAAATACTTAAAGAAAAAGAAAAAGCTGCTAAAAAGATTAACACAGCAAACAAGTTTTTAACTCAAAGAATATCCCAACTTCTAAAAGAACAAATAGGAATGGAGTTAAAAAAGATACAAAAGAGTATTAGTGGAAGCATCAAAGATAAAAATTGTCCTAAAAAAGAAATTAAAGAAGAATTATCTAAGTTAATATTTGCTGAGAGATTTGCCAATACATTAGCATTTAATCTGACTCCACTTGTTTTAGAAAATCAAAACTTAATTTCTGCTATTGAAAATTATATTGAGAATATCTTTGAAAAAAGCAGTACCAAAGTTAGTCTTTTATGCAAAAATCCCCTATCGCTTAATTTACTTAGTAATGATTTAAATCTAAATATATTCAGAATTATTCAAGAACTATCAATAAATGTTTTGCAGCACGCAAAAGCTAAACATCTAAATATTGAAATTTCTGATACTAAAAATACAATAGAAATTATAGCAGAAGATAATGGAAAAGGATTCGACCAACAACAACAACAACAACAACAAGGAATAGGGTTATTTAATATAAAACAAAGGGTAAAATTATATGGCGGAAAACTGAAAATAAATACTGAAATCGGGAAAGGAACTAAGATATTTATTAAAATGAATTACAATAAAAAAATAAAAAAATGATTGATAAAATTAGAACCATTATCGTTGACGATCATCAGATTTTCCTAGAAGGAATTTCTGGGATAATTGAGGGTGACAATATTAAGATATTGGCACAATGCAAAAATGGAGAAGAAGTATTAGAGGTTTTAAAAAAATATACAAAAGTCGACCTTTTAATTACTGATATTAATATGCCTATTCTGGACGGTATAGCTCTTACAAAGAAAGTGAAAAATCTGTACCCAAAAATGAAAGTAATTGTACTAAGCATGTATGAAGAAAAACACATTATAAACAAAGCTATGCAAGCTGGAGCTGATGCTTATATGAGCAAAAACTTAGGGAAAAAAGAAATATTAAAAGCAATAAGCAAATGTATGAAAGGTGAAAAATACATTAGCAAGAAAATAAGCAATATACAAAGAAACAATATAAAAATTAACGACAAACTAGTTAAAAAACTTGCACTAACGGAAAGAGAAATAGAGATACTCACACAAATAGTAGCCGAAAAAACAAATACTGAAATTGGGGAAATACTACAAATAAGTAAGCGAACTGTTGAAACACACAAAAAAAACTTAATGCTTAAAATGGGCGTAAATTCCATTGTTGGACTTACCAAATTCGCCATAAAAAACAAAATGATACCAAAATAAAAAACATGACATTTGTGCATTAAAAACTTCTAATGCTTTGATTATGCGCCTATTATCATTTTGTTTCCTACGTAAAACCCCTAAGTAAAATTACGGATACTTTTTATCCTTCTTTGTAGTTATTATTGTATATGATTTTTAAACTAATAATAATACTTGGAGTGGCGTTTACGCTTTCTCCCTCTAAGTTAAACCGTCAGGACTCATGAGTGTATCTATGGAAAAAGAAAAATCGTATTTAATATTTCTTATTATTTTACTCTTATTTGGCTTAGCGGCAACACTATTAATGTAAAAGAGTTTTTGTTTCCATTTATCTGTTAAATGGGGTTTATTAAAAGGGGTGGTTTTTATCTTACTTGTTCCACCCCTTTTTTTATTTAATTTTTTAAAGACTTCTAACTCTTGACTACTGATTCCTGACTACTATTTTTAGGCACTATCCCAAAATCTTTACTGACTTATTTTTATCAATAATTAATTGTTTTTTTAGCTCATATAAATCCTCAAATTTCTTTTCATCTCTTATGCGTTTTATAAATAATACTTTTATTTCTTTTCCATAGATATCATCAGAAAAATCAAAAATATTTACTTCTAATGATTTATCTTCCCCATCAACTGTTGGTTTCATTCCTATATTCATCATGCCTTTATACTCTTTATTTTGCGCAATAACTTTTACTGCATATACTCCATCTGCTGGTTGTAATTTATATTTATCTTCAAGTTTTATATTAGCCGTTGGGAAGCCAATAGTTTTCCCAATAGAGTTTCCTTTAATCACCTTTCCACTAAGTGAAAAATCGTAGCCCAAATATTGATTTGCTTTTTCTATTTTTCCTTTTCCTAAAAAATTTCGGATTTTAGTGGAGCTTACCGCCACATCCTGAAAAAGCTGAGGTGGAATCATTTCTATATTAAAACCATATAATTCTGCTAATACAGTAAGTTCCAAAATAGAACCCTCTCTGTTTCTTCCAAAATGATGATTGTGCCCAATTACCAAAGTGTGTACCTTTAGCTTCTCCACCAAAATATCTCGAACAAAATTTGCTGATTTTATTCTAGAAAACTTTTTTGTAAATTCATGCACTACTAGATTGTCAAGCCCTTGTTTTGCTAATAAATCTTGTTTTTCTTTTAGTGTGTTTATCAGTTTCATCTCTTGATCATCCTTCTGTAACACATATCTGGGATGAGGAAAAAAAGTAAGTAATACACTTTGCTGTTTTGTTTTTTTTGTGATTTCTTTAAGTCGAGCAAGTATTACTTTATGTCCCAAATGCACGCCATCAAAAGTCCCAATGGTAATTATGGATTTATTTTCAGTATAGAAATTGGGAATGGATGAAAAAACTTTCACTTATTTTTTTGGTGTTTTGTATGTTGAAAAAGTGTTCAAAATTAACAATAATTTTATTCTTATCTTCTTAGTGTTAAAACAAATTAAAAACAATACATTTGCAGCCGAAAAAAACATTGTAAAAAACACATTTTTTAATTAATAAAATACAAAAAAATATGTCAGAAAATTCAGGGAAAGTTTCACAAATTATCGGTCCGGTTGTAGATGTAACCTTTGAGAATAATGAGCAAGGTTTGCCAGATATTTACGATTCATTAGTTATTAAAAAAGAAAATGGAGAGGATTTAATTCTAGAGTGTCAACAACACATTGGTGAGGATACTGTTAGAACCATTTCAATGGACTCAACAGATGGATTAAGTAGAGGAACAAAGGTTATTGCAACTGGTGCACCAATAATGATGCCAGTTGGAGAAGAAATTAAAGGACGACTTTTTAATGTGATTGGGGATGCAATTGATGGAATGGAAAATTTAGATAAATCAAATGGTTCACCAATACACAGGGATGCCCCAAAATTTGAAGATTTATCAACTGCAACTGAGGTTTTATTTACAGGAATTAAGGTAATTGATCTTATTGAGCCATATTCAAAAGGTGGTAAAATTGGTTTGTTTGGAGGTGCGGGTGTTGGGAAAACTGTTTTAATTATGGAACTGATTAACAATATCGCAAAAGCATATTCAGGTCTTTCGGTTTTTGCTGGAGTAGGAGAAAGAACAAGAGAAGGAAATGACCTTTTAAGAGAAATGATTGAATCAAATGTTATAAAATATGGAGAGAAATTTACCCATTCAATGGAGGAGGGAAAATGGAATTTGGAAGATATTGACAGAGAATTATTAACCCAATCACAAGCTACTTTGGTGTTTGGGCAAATGAATGAGCCACCTGGAGCAAGAGCAAGGGTAGCACTTTCAGGACTTACCATTGCAGAATATTTTAGGGATAGAGAGGATAGTGATGGTGGAAATGATATACTTTTCTTTATGGATAATATTTTTAGGTTTACTCAAGCTGGCTCGGAAGTATCTGCACTACTTGGAAGAATGCCTTCTGCTGTGGGATATCAGCCAACTTTGGCTACTGAGATGGGAACAATGCAAGAGAGAATTACTTCTACAAAGAAAGGATCAATTACATCAGTACAAGCTGTTTATGTACCTGCTGATGATTTAACTGACCCTGCTCCTGCTACTACTTTTGCTCACTTAGATGCAACAACTGTACTATCTAGAAAAATTGCTGAATTAGGAATTTATCCTGCTGTTGACCCACTAGATTCTACCTCAAAAATTCTTTCTCCAGAAATAGTGGGAGATGAACACTATAATTGTGCGCAAAAAGTAAAAGAAATATTGCAGAGATATAAAGAATTGCAAGATATTATTGCCATTTTAGGTATGGATGAATTGTCGGATGAAGATAAGTTAGCGGTACATAGAGCTAGAAGAGTCCAAAGATTCTTATCTCAACCTTTACATGTTGCGGAGCAATTTACTGGACTTAAAGGTGTGCTTGTAGATATTCAAGACACTATTAAAGGATTCAATATGATTATGGATGGTAAAATGGATAAATATCCTGAAGCTGCCTTTAATTTAGTTGGCAATATTGAAGAGGCAATTGAGAAAGGGGAAAAAATGTTAGCAGAAGTTAAATAATTATGATACTAGAAATAATAACACCAGAAAAAAAAGCTTTTGAAGGAGAGGTAGTTTCAGTTAAATTCCCTGGAATTTCTGGCGGATTTGAAATTTTAAACAATCACGCTCCTATTATTTCTGCACTTTCGAAAGGAGATATAAGAATAATAACTGCTGATAACAAAACAGAAAATTTTGGAATAAATGGTGGCGTAATTGAAATGCAACAAAACAAAATTATTGTTTTAGCAGATTAATTATATTTAAATAAATTATAAAAAGAGGACTCAATGTAGTCCTCTTTTTTTATGTTTGAAAAATGAAAAAATACTTTTACCTACTTTTTGTGATTCTCATTTCTTGCACACAAGATTTTAAATTGCAAGAAGGAGATTTACTCTTTCAAGACTTAGATTCCTCCCCTCTTTGTGAAGCAATAGAATTAGTTACTCCAGGATATAAGGGTGCTAATTTTTCACATATTGGATTAGTAGTTTCTAATAATAACACATTAAAAGTTTTAGAAGCCATTCCACCAAAAGTCATGCTTACTTCTATTGATGATTTTTTAAACCGTTCATTTGATATAAATGGAAACCCTAAAGTAATTGTAGGCAGATTGAAAAGTAAATTTAAAAAATCAATACCTGATGCAGTGGCTTATTCTAAAAGTAAATTAGACATTCAATATGATGAAGTATTCTTAATAAACAACAATTCATATTACTGCTCCGAACTTATATTTGAAGCTTTTAAAAAAGATAGTATTTTTCAATTACAACCCATGACTTTTTTACATCCAAACACAAAAGATACACTGCAAGTTTGGAAAGACTATTACTCTGATTTAGAAGTTGAAATTCCGCAAAATAAAGAAGGGATAAATCCTGGAATTATGTCTCTATCCAACAACATTGAAATAGTGCATATTTATGGAGTTCCAGATGGAATGAAGAAATAATTATTCCTTATTTTTTGTGTCAATGATAATAGTTACTGGACCATCATTAATTAGGGAAACTTGCATATCTGCACCAAATTCTCCTGATTGAACTTCTTTAGCAATTGCTATTGACAAGTTTTCTTTGAATTGCTCATACAAAGGAATTGCTTGCTTAGGGCGAGCAGCTTTTATATAAGAAGGACGATTCCCTTTTTTGGTTTTAGCATGTAAAGTAAACTGACTCACTACAATAATTTCTCCATTAATTTCGGTAATGGATTTATTCATTTTTCCTCCTTCATCCGAAAATATTCTCAATTGAGAAATCTTATTTGCAAGCCAAAGAGAATCCTCATTTGTATCCTCTATTTCAATTCCTAACAGAACAACAAGCCCGCTATTTATTTCTGCAACAACTTTATTATTTATTGTAACTGCTGATTGTTTTACTCTTTGGATAACTGCTTTCATATTTTTCTATTTTTCTTTTACATCAAAAGCATCACGCAAACCATTTCCTAAAAGCATAAAAGCCAAAACCAAACTCATAATCGCTACACCTGGAATAATCGCCAAATACGCCTTGTCCATAATAATATATGCGTAATGGTCTTTTATCATTCCTCCCCAAGAGGGTGCTGGAGGTTGTGCGCCAATCCCAAGGAATGAAAGTCCTGCTTCAATAAGAATTGCGGCTGCAAAATTGGCTGCAGAAATTACAATTACTGGTCCTATTACATTGGGCAAAATGTGTTTAAAAATAATTCTAAATGGTTTGTAAGCCAGTGCTTTTCCTGCTTCCACATATTCCAATTCTCTGATGGATAATACTTGTCCTCTTACTATTCTGGCGACTTCTACCCACATGGTTAAACCAACCGCTACAAACACTTGCCAAAAGCCTTTGCCCAATGCCAAAGTAATAGCGATAACCATTAGTAGGGTTGGGATAGACCAAATTACATTCACTATCCACATGATGAGATCATCTGTTCTTCCTCTAAAATAGCCGGCAATAAGCCCTAAACTAATGCCAATAACTAAAGAAATAAAAACTGCAATAAATCCAACAGAAAGTGAAATACGAATTCCGTATAATATTCGACTTAATAAATCTCTTCCGTATTTATCTGTGCCAAAGAAAAAGGTTTGTGTTTTGATATTGTATGCACCAATATAGTTTTGCTCCAAGTCAGATTGGTAGGGAAAGTAATTTAAGCCATTCTTTATTTCAGAAAATAAGGAGATAGGAATACGCTTTACTTTTGATGGCTTTCCAAAAAATAGCCCCTCAAAAAAAGGGGTATTAACTTCTATTGTTTTTGGAATCTCTAAAAATGTAATTTTGGTAAATGGTTTTAGGGTGGCTAATTCAAGATGCATTTGGTTTCCCATTGGCGTTTTATCTGGGCTAAGAGGTACAGCAAAAAAAGCTATAAAAACACAAACACAAATAAACAAGAAAGCAGAAAAAGACATTTTTTTTCCTTTTAATTTCTGCCATGCCAATGTATTTAAGGATGCTGTTTTCATTTTTTATGAGTTCTGCCTTTCCACTCAAAGGAATTGGTAAAGGATAAAAGTACAATTAAAACAATATAAAAGCAATAAAATATTTCAAAAGGAAGAATCCAAAAAGCTAATTTTTTTCTTTTGAAAAATTGAAGAACAGGAAGCAGAAAAAGATAATCAGCAACAAATTTTACTAAAAACAAAGCCAAGAAAATCCCTAACCACTTGATATTAAAAAGAAATAAAACAAACAAAGTAGCAATGCTTAAATTCATCAAAAAAACCAAAATACTAATAAGGATTGTATCAAAATCTTTGTAAGCACTGCTTTTAGCAGCCCACCTTTTTCTTTGGTTAATAAATGCTTTTAAATTGGGCTGGCTGATTGTTTCTACAATAGCATCTTTCTGTTTTGCAAAAGCAATTCCATTGGTATATTTCTGTTTGATGTGGTGCATCAAGAACACATCATCCCCAGAAACAGTATTGTTCCTAAAGGGATTTACTTCAAAAAAAACAGACTTTCTGTAAGCCAAATTAGCACCATTGCAAAAGATACTTTTTCCTCTAGAAATTGCAGCTGCACCCGAACCAATCAAACTTAAAAATTCTAAGGACTGTAGTTTCTGAAAAATTCCTTTTTTATTTTCAAAAACCACAGGAGCGGAAACCATTTTAATATTCTCATCTAAAAAATAAGATAAAATAGTAGTTATCCAATTTTCTCCAACAGAGCAATCGGCATCCGTGCACAGAATAATATCCCCTTTTGCAAAAGAAATTCCTTTTTGGATGGCCGATTTTTTCCCTTTTTCACTTTTACTTAAACGGACTACTTTTAGCTTATCCCAAATTGACGCCTCTTTTTCCAAAATTTGCAAAGTATCATCAGTAGAATGATCATTTACTATAATCATTTCAAATCTATTCTTATCTAATTTTTGATTTTTAACTTGCTGAATAAGATTTGCAATATTATCCCTCTCATTTCTACAAGCTACAATTACACTTACAAAATCCTTATCGTTTGTGCTTTTTAATTTAGGAAGTTTATTCCAAGCAATTCTATATAGTAAAAATACAAAGAAGTACCAAATTCCTAATATTGAGAAGAAAATATATGCGATTTCCATTTACGCTTTTCTAAAAAATTTGAGCGTAAATACAAAGAATGCTCCAATGATGGCAGGAAGTAATAAATTAATTACCCAAAGCACGAAAGTGGCAGAGAGAATTCCCAAAGTATTAGCAGAAACTAATCCGAACAAATATATTGCTACCGAACTCCTTATGCCAATTTCTGAAATAGCAATTGTTGGTATTACAGAAATAACAAAAAGCATTACCATTGTTAAAATAATAGCATCAAAATAAGAAATATCAACCGCAAATAATTGAAGTAGAATAAAAAATTGAGTAGTAAAAATGGCATAACGAATAATGGAAAAGATGAACACAAAAGATAACTCTTGAGTATTATAAAAGGTAAAAACTTCTTTATACTTTTTGTATTTTTTGAGCCAAGAGAACTTATCCATCAAATTGGAAATGATAGAAATATTATGAAAAAGAAGTAGCAACAAGATATTTAAAAGCAATAGCATGAAAAACATTACAGGATAAGCAAATTCCATTTCTTGATATAACCCTTGCAGTTCTGGAATGTAATTATTCAAAAACAAAATACCAATTGAACCAAAAAAGATGGTAGTAAGTAGTTGTGCCATAGAGCCCAAAACCGTTATTAAAACCCCTTGAATTCTATCAGCTTTTTCCAAACAAAATACCCTTCCCCCGTATTCGCCAATTCTGTTGGGCGTAAACACAGAAACGGTTATACCCGAAAAAACAGCTCGTAAAGAGGTAAGCATGCTTACTTTTTCAATTTTACCAATTAAGAATTTCCATTTAATTGCTTCAACAAACCAATTGAAAAACATCATCAAAAAAACCAAAAAAACTAAAAGTTGTTTTTCAACTATTGTTTGCCTGATAAAAGTAATATCAAATCCTTCAATTGCTTTTTTACTTATAAGTTGTTGGCACAGAAAGTACAATGCAAACACAACAATTGTAATTTTTAATAGAAAGCCAAGCGTTTTTTTGGAAAGCATTGTTTAGTTTTGTATTGCAAATATACTTAAAGATAACAATTGTCGATAGAAAAAATCATATTAGGAATTGACCCAGGAACTACCATAATGGGTTATGGTTTAATCCAAATTAATAAAAAAAAGATGCAGCTCTTGCAGATGGGTGTTTTACATTTAGCCAAATTAGATTCACACGAACTGAAATTAAAACGGATTTTTGAAAGAACATTGGCTTTGATAGATGAGTACAAACCAGATGAGTTAGCAGTAGAAGCTCCTTTTTTTGGAAAAAATGTACAATCTATGCTGAAATTGGGAAGAGCTCAAGGAGTAGCAATGGCAGCAGGACTTTATAGAGATATTCCAATTTTTGAATACAGCCCAAAGAAAATAAAAAAGGCAATTACAGGAAACGGAAATGCTTCAAAAGAGCAAGTGGCAGCCATGCTAAAATCATTATTAACAATAAAAGAAATGCCAAAACACTTAGATGCTACTGATGGATTAGCTGCTGCTGTTTGTCATTTTTTCCAAAGAAATGTAGCAGAGAAAGGAAAAAGTTATACGGGCTGGAAAGCATTTGTAAAAGATAATCCGGATAGGTTGAAGTAGTTATACCTCTCTTCTTATTTTCTGGGCAATTTCCTCAAATTCTTGCTGTGTGAATTTTAGTTTTGGTTTTTCAAAATTTATGCTGGTCATGTTTTTTAAAGGTACTAAATGAATATGAGCATGAGGCACTTCTAAGCCAATTACTGCAACTCCAATTCTATCACAATCAAATACCTTATCCATTGCTTTTGCTACCAATTGTGCAAATTGCCAAAGTGCCATAAATTCTTCCGAATCTAAATCAAAAATATAGTCGGTTTCTTTTTTTGGAATGATAAGTAGATGTCCTTTAGCAAGAGGGAAAATATCTAAAAAAGCCAAGAATCTTTCGTTTTCTGCTACTTTGTATGCAGGAATATCACCATTTACTATTTTAGTAAAAACACTTGACATTGTTTAAGTCGTTATGGCAATAATTTCAAATTTCATGATGCCATTTGGTACATTTATTTCAGCAATTTCTCCTACTTTTTTACCCAATAATCCTTGTGCTATGGGCGACTCAACCGAAATCTTTTTTGCCATTAAATCTGTTTCCGATTCGGGCACAATAGTATAAGTAAATTGCATGTTATTTTCAATATTTTTGATGGTAACTTTGGTGAGTAAATGTACAGAGGAGGTATCTAATTCGCTTTCATCAAGCACTCTTGCTTGACTTAATTGCTCTTCAATTTTTGCAATTTTTGCTTCCAACATTCCTTGCGCTTCTTTTGCCGCATCATATTCTGCATTTTCCGACAAATCACCTTTATCTCTTGCTTCTGCAATTTCTTTGGTAATATTTGGGCGTTCTACATTTTTCAGATGATTTAATTCATCCTTCAAATTTTGTAGTCCTTCCTTAGTAAAATATTTTATATCGCTCATAATAACATAGCATTATACAAAGAAAGAATTTTTTCCCTCTTTGTTTAAAAATAATTTTGTTTAATTAGAGGTTTATTCTGGCTCCTATAGCATGAACTCCTTGGAAAGGATCGGTATGTCGGTAAGAATAATCTACACCAAAAGTTTTACCTCCACCCATTGGTATTTCAATAGTGAAACCTCCACTTGGCCCTCTTAGAGCTGTAGTTCTAGTAGATGGTGTTCTAATTCCTTCCTCATAGGTATAGCCCAAACGAACCATAAATACTTCATTATACGAATACTCTCCTCCCAATCTGTATTGGTCTTTCTGGAAAGCATTGGAAGTAAAAGTTCCCGCACCTGTTAATCGGTGTTGCATATAAAGTAAATCATAAGATATTCCAATATTAAGTAGTGAAGGTAGCTCAAACTCAGAAGATTTTTGTTCAACAGTCATTTCATAATTAGGGTTTACAAAATCTCTAAACGAAAGGCCATCCCCTGAGTAGGACATTCTAGCTCCCCAATTTTTAAGAGAAATACCAAACTTTAAATTATCCTTTGCCCCTGTTACATATTGTATTCCAACATCAAGAGCTACTCCATTTGCACTTAAATTTGATATTTTTTCTGAAATCATTTTAACAGTAAGCCCTCCATAAAGACTATTAGAAAAAGTTTTAGCATAAGAGAGTCCGATATTCATAAACTTAGGAGAAAAAGTTCCAATTCCTCCATTAGGAAGATCTTCAGTTGTAATTTTAATATCACCAAAATCCATGGACATGATACCCAATGCCAATACGCCTGACTCCCCCACTTTTTGAGAAAAACCAAAAGTATTGATATAACTTACTGCTTCATTATCGTTATACATTAACCAATTAGTTCGAGAAAAGATTAGTTCAGTTTTAGATGTAAATGCCAAACCTGCTACATTGCTAAACACTCCTTCCAAACCTCTAACGCCTGCAATATTAGCACTTGCCCAACCCGAGCTTCTTGCCCAAGGATTAATTAGTAATTCAGAAGCTCCCGCTTGACCAGCTCTTTGCTCATTACCTGCAAAATTGTCTTTTACAGGCAGCACAATAAGCGATACAATTATAAGGGCTTTTAGCCAATTGTTTATTTTTTTCATTTCAGTAGTATTCATTTTATCTATAATTTAGAAAGTATCCAAGTCAATAGGACGCATAACGCCAAACCATTTGAGCACCTTCTCTCCAACTCCTTTTGCATCTATATGTATTACATACAATCCAGATGACACAGGAATACCAAAAGTATTTTTCAAATCCCAATCGATTGAAGTCATTTTATCATTCTTTTTCATTTGCCGTACCAAAGTTCCATTTATAGTATAAATAGAAATTGTTGCTCTTGTTGGTAGGTTAGTTATTTTTATTCTATTATCAAGCTGAGAAGTTTCGTAAGCCGAATAAGCATAATAAGGATTAGGAACTACATTTATCATATCTAGTGCATTTACAGCAGTATTATGATCTCCTTTTTCAGCTACAATATCATCAGTAGAAAATCGGTACATAGAGCTAAATCCATTCACTGGAATTGGACTAATAGCTCTTGCATTACTACTTCCTCCAAAAGAAGTAATAAGTGACCCAGTTGTAAAAGTATCACCAGGTGCATATGTATTCCCGTTATAAGTCAAATTTTGTCCCATTACAAAATAAGTAGTAACAGTATCAAGATCATCATTTTTATCTAAAATAGCAGAAGCATCTCTGGTTACATACTGGTTGTATGGTTTGCTTACTCTTAGTTTCACAGTTGCATCATTAGCAAGAAGCGATCTTCCTGGGCTAAGCAGAGGTACTCCTACCCAAGTAGCATTCCTGAATACTTGCCAAATATTGGCAGCATAACCAGGAGAAGTGTACTCTTTTAACTGATTATAAATCCAAGCACACTCATCATAATTCGGACTTTCAGTTCCGTTAATATAAGTGCTATCTTTTTTTACATCTGCACTACCGCCCATTACATATATAAAATGTTTACCCCCAAGTAAATAACTTCCTTGTGAGAAAGTTTGTGTTTGAGGGTCATACATTGGAGCCTCTTTAGTTACAATATTAGAAGTAGGATTCCATTTTAAATCTCTACCATTATCTTCTGAGAGATAAGAATCCTCAGCAAATATTATATTTAGTCTTTCTCCGGTTTCTAAATTAATGGCATAGCCAGGAAACCAACTCATACCCATGGTACCATCATTTGTAGGGTTACCATCTTTATCAATTGAAGGAGTTAGACGCAATCCCATTTTTGTTTGATCACCTACTGTTAATAAATCATCATCTTGTGCTTCTACCACCACACATTTTGACCATTTGGATTTATCATCAGTAAATACAATATCTACTGAATGTAAATCAGCCATACTAGCAAGCTGTGAAGAAGATTGGGTAAATCCAGGACCATCTTTATAGTAAGATGTTAGATGATAAGGAGCCCATGTTCCACCTGAATACTCCATAGTAAAATCATTCCCAATCATCAAGAAATTAGTAAAAGGTACAGCCGTACTCTTTTCTACTGCAGATTCGTAAATTCCATTTGGATCGTCATTTACAAAATAATCATTTAACTGGGTGTTTCCGCCAGCATCTACTTCAAATGATCCTGCCCTTATCCAGTTCAGTCCCCAAAACATTCCACTTTCATCATCTCTATCAGGTACACCTGTTAGCCATCTGTCATTAATATTTTCAAATTCGATTGATGAAGTAATCAAACCATTATTTGTAATAAGTGCTGGGTCTTCAGCTGGATTTACTCCTTGTTGAATTTTTATGGTAAGCCCTATATCTGAGATTAATTTCTCTGAGCCAACCTCAATTGGTTTAGTTGAAGTTGCTACAACATTCCCTGTTGTTTCATTTTTCAATACCCATTTTCCATAAGAAGAAATATTGTTTTGGTTATCAAGAATTGGATCTTCCAAAGTGAAAATATAAGTTCCTTTTTTCACAGCAACAGGATCAACTACTGAAACATCAATAGGACCTAAACCGTTTTTGTAAATAGGATTAAATGAACGGTGAGAAGAAGAGTTAAGAATTTCAGTAATTGTTTCATCTGTGAATTCTAAAGGTATATTTCCATTTCCTGTACCTTCCAATCTTTGAATTTTTACGCCATCACCAAAAGAAGAATTAAGCACAGTTCCTCCATCTTCTGGTTCTGTAAAATGAGGAATTCCTTTTTCTACTTTAATATTCCTACGCCCTGAAAGATATGGTCTGTTTCTTCCATCATATTCTGGGTCAGTTGAAGCATCTGCATAAGGGTCTTCATTTATTTCTGCCTCATTATATGCATAGGAAAGGGCCATATAATAATATGTTTTATGATTTACCAAACGCGTATTTCCTAAAGCAAATCTATCCTCTGTTATTTTAAAAGAATATTCTATTCCATTATCTACTGATCCTTTCATTCCTGCACTTAATACGCCACTTACCTCTTCAACAGGAGTCCAAATATTAGCAGGAGCTGGTGTATAATAGTGATTAATGATAGCGCTAACATCATCCTTAATATCAGATCTGAAAATTAGTCGGGCTTTGTCTGGATTATCTAAATCAGTTTGTGTAACTGTTGAATTTAACAATTGATAAACCAAATATCCTTGAAAATTATAATCCTGATTTCCTGGGATATTTACAGGGTTTTGAATAAAGGCATCTTTCTCACTATAGCTTTCATTTATATTATTTGAAGTAGAAGAATTAGATATTGTAAAAATAAGTTCTTTGTCTAGCTCTCTTATATTCAAATCAGGAGCATCTGGTCCATTAATAATATCAAAGTTGCTATCAAATAATGCTTGTGCAATTTGATCATAAACTTTTACCAATTCAACTGAAGCTAAAGGTCCTCCACCCTGTGCTCTTGCCCAAATTACTCCTACTGTAATGTGATTTACAGCTCCTGGCTCTAATGTAAAAGGTCCTGCAGATTGTATAAATCTTCTATCTGCTGGAGTATTTCCTACTGTTACTTCTGTCCACTCCCCATATTGAGAGAACAAAGACGAATCGGAAGATCCAGGAAACATAAAGTTACATGGCTCATTTGTTGCTCCATTACCCCCTCCTTTTCCATCTCCTCCATAAGTCATGGGTACATTGTCCTTCCAAATCCCTTGTAAATAATTGTAAAAATGTGAACCGGTACTGGGATTTCCTTGCATAGAACCATCATTATTGAAATACACAAATTTTGACATGATAATTTGTTCACCTAACTCATCAATAGTTCCATCTCTATCATTATCAAGACCATCTCCTGGATCAGCTAATGGACCTTGGAAGAAATCAACTCCAATTGCTGGAGGGTTAAAACCATAACCTGTAGCACCTTCATCCTCAGCATCACCATTATAACAAAATCCCAATCCTAATCCAACATCACAACCTACGTAATCATCTAAATAATTACCTAAATCAGGATCAACCCATTGTCCAAAATAAGTTTCATTTAAGGATTGTGTAGCACGATTTATAATTTTATAATTATAGAAAGTCATATCATTTACCTCATTATCTGCTTCAAAAGCAAATGCTTGTGCATGAATTTCAAGTCCAATTGGGTCGGCCCCTGTTTCTGTATGAATATTTCCTTTATCGTTAAATACCCACCAAAGAGTTTGATCTCCAAAAAGTTTAGCTTCTTTGTTTGTTCCTGTTACATTATAATCAGGATAGTCGCCATCATAGGGATTGTAAAATCCATCTGCATTTACATCAAAGAAAGGTGCTAAGAAAGGGTCTTGCCCGGGCCCTCCATGTGCAGGCCACTCTAAAATTTCATCAGGAATAGTATAGGTTGGGTCTTGATTCCTGGCAATAAATTCTTCTACCATTTCTCTTTCCATTTTAAAATGTTTGTTAAAAGCCAAACATTCCTGATCGTTGATTGTTGCTGTATTTACATTCAGTGGTCCTGGCCAGAAATCATCACCACCTTGTCTGTAGGTTTGTGCAGCTACTTTTAATTGTCCTCCAGCATCTACTCCACCAATCCAAAGTGCCCCAGCAAATAATGAGTTTTTAAAACTCCCTTTTGGTATTTCGTACATTGCATCATTCAAATCCCACCACATATCACCACCACCTAATATGGTTGCTCTTACATTATTAATATTCAAATCTGTTTGTGATGTTGCTGCCGCACAAGCTGCTGCAATTTTCGTTTGTACTACAGTATTAGCTCCAGGTCCTGTAATATTTTCTTTGGCAATTGTGCTGGTATAAATCAATACAAGTGCAATAGTAAAAATCTGTTTAACTTTATTTTTCATGAATACTGTATTTTTCTTTAATTTCATTTCTATTAATTAAAAACTAATTGTTAATCCTAAGTTCATCATTCTTGGCAAACTATATTTAGAAGGATCATTAACCTTTATGCTATATAAATCGACAAAAGAGTCAGGATTATTTTTGGTATTTATATCATTTTGTGCAGCAGCAGATGTTAAGTAACCATCATCTTCCGGATTTCCTGTAGCTCTATAAACACTAATTATATTTTTGGTATTAAGTAAGTTTTGTACTTGTAAGTACACATTTACATACGACTTCTTTTTATCATTCCATTTTATTTCAAATTCTTTATTCACTTTAGTACTTATTCTAAATTGCCAAGGCAATCTAGAGCCAAAAATACTTCCTTCTAAAGTAGAACGGTCATTAATTCCGAAAGCTGCTTCTTGAGTGATATTGGCTTGCTTGCTAAATGGCGTACCTGAACCAGCAAAAAGCAATGCGTTAAAGCCAGCATTTTGAAATATCTTTTTTCCAAACCATACTGGTCCATCATATTTTTTACCTGCTCCATAATGATAATCAACAGAAAGTGAAATAGTATGGCGTTGGTCAAAACTAAGCGGAGTAGTAGTTCTCAAGTTAGGTTGCTCAGTATTGGCTAAACTAAATCCAGAAGTTGCAGAAGAACCTGTTCCATCTGCAAATTGCAAGGTATAGTTTGCCGTCATGCTTACATTATTTGTTCTTCTTAAATCAAATGCGATAGATAATCCTTTTACAGTACCAAAATCTAAGTTTTGCATTGTCATGTATCTTCCAGGATAAGCCCCAGGTAAATTCATTACTTGTATCATATCCCTTAACTCTTTATAGAAAAGAGAAATAGTTAAAGCCGATTTTAAACTTAGAGTTTGAGCGAAACCTATTTCATAATCTACCGTTTTTTCAGGTTTCAAATCTGGGTTGTTTAGCAAACCACCAATATTTTGTTCTAGGAAATAGTATTGTGTAGGGCTAAAACGACTTCTTTGAGGAGGTCTTTGTGTAAGTACATCATAGTGAGCAAAGAACTGTGCTTCATCAGATATTGGAAAAGAAAAAGCAACTCTAGGCATCAATATAGTTTGTGGATCATAATCTTTAAAAGCAGCCGTACTTAAATCACCATTTACAGCAGCAGTTGGGTCTTTTACCATTGGTGCGATTTTACCACCTGCAGCATTTATCAAAATATCAGGATCAGATATTTCAGCACCTGTATGATCGTACCAACTGTCGCCACTTCTATAACCTACAATAGAGGAAGGGTTTGCAATATCATCTACATATACATAGTAGTCCTCTCCAAACTGAGATAAGCTACCTAAATCTCTTGCCTTTGTACTACTTGCTGTGTAAGTATCATATAATAAATACTTATCCTTTAGTACTTTCTGGTTTGCATCATATCTATCAACCCTTAAGCCCACATTAAAAATAAGATCTTCAATTGCAAATTTATCTTGAATATATCCAGCTGTGTAAATTGGCTGAAAAGCTGCAATTGGTCTTGTATAGTTTCCATTTGCATCTTTTTTATTTAAAAAATCATCAAAAGAAGGTTGATTTGTAAATTTATTTCCTAAATAATCATAACCATAATAAGATACATAAGAGCCTCCATTATTCAATAACTCATCTGCTGAGAACATATCTAAATCATACATATCAGGATCATAAAAATCAATATCAATCCATTCTACATTATTCGCATTTTTTCCTAACTTTTCTCTTAAATTTCTATCAAAGAATGCTTGTTCTTCCGCAACATAAAGTCGATCATAATATACAGTATCTTTATAAATTCCATTTGCATCAAATACTGGGTGAGGGTTGCTTAAATCAAGCTCGGTAAGATGCTTGTTGGTTAGTTGTCTCATAAGTCCCCAAAGCCCTATAGGGTTTACTCCCCATGATGCATCTAATCTTTGCTCGTATTCAATACCAAAAGAAAACTCATGATCTTTAATATCGGCAGAACCAGATGCTTTAAAAGTAGTTTGTGTTTCGTAATCATAGCCATAATAATTATACTCTCTACCAAAAGGATACCAAAGAGAATAAATAGATCGTGATCGCTCTCCGTTTCTAAGTCCAACTCCCTGTAAGTCCAATGGAGTTCTGATAACGCCATCTAAGCCATAGCCACCAACAAATGATGACATACCGTAATCAGAAAACATTTCATAATATTTTGTGGTATAAATAGCAGCATCAGGGTTTTGCGAACCTGCCGAAAAGGTGTAAAGAGTGTCTCTCCACCCTGAATGAATATACCCTGAATAATAAGTATTAGCAATAGTATCAAATATACCTGTAGGACTAAAGTCGTAAACATTTTCTTTCAATGTTTCAAATTTTCCTATATACCCATATTCAAAAACATTTTCGTTATGGGAATCATCTTGCTGAGTTTCTGTTTCTCTTGTGTAATCTGCTTGAATGGTAAAGAAAGCATTTTTTATGGTAGAAGCACTTTCTTTATCGTCTGCTTCTTGTGCTCCGAACTTTTGAGTAAGTTTTCCAAATACTCTCCATGTCTTTGCTATATCTTGTCTATTATTATTAGAATTAAAAACCGAATAAACTCTTGTATAATTATGATGTTTATCGTAATGATAGTTTCCACCTAATGATAAATAGGTGTTTTTAGATGGCTTAAAATCTAATTTCCCTGATACCCTTATTCTTTTCTGAGCAACATTTTGCCTTGCTTGTACTTTTTCCAAATCATCTAAGCGCACAAATTCTGCATTTTGTAAAAATCCAGCAGAAACATCTGGAGCAGGACGAAAAGGGTTTGCTTTTAAATCGGCTAATACATCATCTTTCACTTTCCAATTACCTATAGCTGAAGGATCATTATCATCCACCATTCTAAACTCAGCAGATAAAAAATAACCAATTACAGAACTTCCTTTTGTTCCATCATCATTTCTTTTTTTCCATATTGGTCCTGACATATTTAATCCGAAAAGATTTTTATTGTATTTATCAAAAAGAGATGATGATTCTATTTCTGCACCGCCATAAAACTTATTAGAAGGTCCTTTTGTAGTAATAGAAATAATTCCTGCAGTTGCATCCCCATATTGTGCTGGTAAACCACCAGTCATTACTGTAATTTGTTCAATAGCAGATTGTGGAACGCCTAAAGTTCCTCTTACTTTTATTCCATCAATATAGTAGTCGGTTGCATCTGATCGGGAACCCCTTACATTTAACTCCTCTCCTTCATCTTTTTGGTAAATTCCAGCAGTAGTTGCAGCAACAGAAGCCACAGATCTTGTTGGCATGGCTACAATTTCTTCTGCCGTTTTAGTTTCTCCTGTAATATTATCTTGGTCAATCAGTGGTTTTTTGTACTCCACAATGGTCACTTCCCCTTTTTCAATACCGGAGGACATCTTTAAATCCTGAAAAGTGATTTTGTTTGCAGAAATAATTAAGCCAGTCATCATAAAAGTTTGGTAACCAACGAAAGTAGCTTTTACAGTATAAATTCCAGGCTCTATTGGCTTGATGGTAAATTTCCCATCAAAATCGGTGGTAGTTCCTGCAGTTTGGCTTCCGTTTCTTTCAATAATAACATTGGCAAAAGGAACAGCTTCTCCACTCAAAGCATCTAATACAGTACCCTTTAAAGTACCCGTTTGCGCAAAGGCAACTGACGATATAAGCCCAGTTGCAAAAAGTAAGTATATTTTTCTTAACATATTTGTAATGTTTGTATTTGTCGTAGTTAGATAACTCAAAAATAAGGGCGTAAAGATATAAAAAGAAATAAAAAATTATACACTTCTTTAAAAGAAAAAATAATCTCTTATTTTCTATGTAGTTTTGGGAAAATATATAATCTTGCAACTGCTATGAAAATTAGAATTTTAACAGTTGGCTTATTGCTTTTTTTTGCTTGCCAAAAAGAAGATGATTTTATACAAAATGTAATGGTTGATTATAATTTGAACCTTAGTTTACCCCTATTTTCTGACTTACAAACTGTAGGTAATTATGTTTTTATTGCAAATGAGGGTGTAAAAGGCATCATAGTATATCGGCAAGATTTTAATCTTTACAAAACTTATGATAGAAATTGCAGTTATGAGCCATCATTAACATGTGCAAGAATTGATTCTGTAAATTCATCTATTGCGATTTGTAATTGTTGTAATTCAAAATTTTTACTTAATCAAAATGGAGATGCAATTGATGGTCCTGCTATACTTCCATTAAAAGAGTATTCCAATAACCTTTCGGGAGATTTTCTTTATATTTATAACTAATTGGTTTTTTGCTTGTCGTTATTTAGTTAATAAAATAACTTTCAATTAAAAAAAGCCCGATAATTCGGGCTTTTTCAATCTAACATCTTATGTCTAAATACTTATATCTATTTCTTAGTATCTGTAGTATTCTGGCTTATACGGCCCTTCAACAGTTACACCAATATATTCTGCTTGGTCTGGTCGTAAAGTTTCTAACTCTACACCAATTTTTGCAAGGTGTAATCTAGCTACTTTTTCATCCAAATGCTTAGGCAACATATACACTTCATTTTTGTAAGCATCCGTATTGTTCCAAAGTTCTAATTGAGCCAAAACTTGATTGGTAAATGAATTAGACATTACAAAAGAAGGATGCCCAGTAGCACAACCTAAATTCACTAAACGGCCTTCTGCTAAAAGAATAATGTCTTTCCCATCAATAGTGTACATATCCACCTGTGGCTTCACGGTATCTTTCGTGTGTCCCCAGTTGTCATTTAACCAAGCTACATCAATTTCATTATCAAAATGACCAATATTACAAACAATTGTTTTGTCTTTCATACTCTCAAAATGACGAGATTGAAGAATATCTTTATTACCAGTTGTTGTTACAATGATATCTGCATTTTTACAGGCATCATCCATTCTTTTTACAGCAAAACCATCCATTGCCGCTTGCAAAGCACAAATAGGATCAATTTCCGTAACAATAACTCTAGCTCCAGCACCTCTTAAAGAAGCTGCAGAACCTTTACCTACATCACCATAACCAGCAACAACAGCAACTTTTCCAGCCATCATTACATCAGTAGCTCTTCTTATAGCATCAACTAATGACTCTTTACAACCGTATTTATTATCAAATTTTGATTTAGTAACCGAATCGTTAATATTAATAGCAGGAGTTAAAAGCGTTCCTTTCTCCATTCTTTCATACAACCTGTGTACTCCAGTAGTTGTTTCTTCTGAAAGTCCTTTAATATCAGCAACCATTTCAGGGAAACGGTCAAATACCATATTTGTTAAATCACCACCATCATCTAAAATCATGTTTAATGATTTACCTCCTTCAAAAGCAGTAAGAGTTTGCAAAATACACCAGTCAAATTCTTCTTCACTTAATCCTTTCCAAGCAAAAACAGGAACTCCTGCCTGTGCAATTGCAGCTGCTGCTTGATCTTGTGTAGAAAATATATTACAAGATGACCAAGTTACCTCAGCACCTAAATGAACCAATGTTTCAATTAAAACTGCAGTTTGAATTGTCATGTGCAAACACCCTGCAATTCTAGCTCCAGCCAATGGCTTGCTATCTCCATATTCTTCACGAGTAGCCATTAATCCTGGCATTTCTGCCTCTGCCAAAGTGATTTCTTTTCTACCCCAATCTGCTAAGGAGATGTCTTTTACTTTATAATTCATAGTTTCCGTTTCCATATTTTGTTTTTTTAAGGACGGCAAAGATAATCATAATCATTACATTCGCAAAACAATATCATATATTAAAATATGGGGATCGTCAAAAACTATACTGAAAATAATTGCCAAATTGCTATTTGGGATATTACAGAGGAATTAACCGATCTCTTAAAACTTGGAGCCAATTTTGACACATCAAAATTTGAAACCGAAAAAAGAAAAAAAGAGTTTTTAGCAAGTCGATTATTACTCCAAGAAATTTGTTCAAACGAAACAATCACTTATAATGAGTTTGGCGCACCAACATTAAACAATGGAAAGTTCATCTCTATTTCTCATTCCAAAGAACTGGTGGCTATAATTATTAGCGAGCAACAAGTTGGCATAGATATCGAACAAATTTCGGAAAAACCATTAAGGTTGTCATCAAAATTTGTTGCAGAAAAGAACTTAAATAATCTTACAAAAGAAAAAGCAACTTTAATTTGGTGCCTGAAAGAAGCAGTTTTCAAATGGCATCAAAAAGGAAAGGTAGATTTCATAAAAGATATCATCATTCCAGAATTTTCAGAAAAAGACAAAGGACAAATAAAAGCACATTTTAAAAGCCAAGAATTAATCTTAAACTATCAAAAAACAAATAATCACTATTTAGTGTATGTTTGCAATTGAAAAAACATTTGTCATTCTGAACGAAAGTGAAGAATCTCGTTTTTTAAACGACTTTTGTTCGGCAAGGCCAAATGTTTTTTGAATTCAGAACACATAAAACTAGCAACAAGAAACTAATACATGAATATCTACACACACATATTAAAAAACAAAAAAGAAGGAAAGAAATCATTTGCACTTTTGATTGACCCTGACAAACAAGATGAAAATCAACTTATTACTATTGTTGAAAAAGCAAAAAAAGCAAATACGGACTACCTTTTTGTGGGCGGAAGTTTACTTACAAATGACAGCCTAGATTCCTGTCTTTCAACTTTAAAAGCAAATTCCGAAATTCCTGTTGTGTTATTTCCAGGAAATGCAATGCAAGTAAATGATAAGGCTGATGGAATTTTATTTCTATCGCTAATCTCAGGAAGAAATGCAGAAATGCTGATTGGGAAACAAGTAGTTACTGCACCAATCTTAAAGCAATCATCTGTTGAAGTTTTATCAACTGGATACATGCTAATTGATAGCGGAAGACCAACTACTGTTTCTTACATGAGTAATACAACTCCTATCCCTCATGAAAAAAATGCAGTGGCTGCATGTACAGCAATGGCAGGCGAAATGCTCGGGCTTAAACTCATTTTTATGGATGGGGGAAGTGGTGCATTAAACCCAATTTCTGAGCAAATGATTACTTCTGTAAGCAAATCAGTTGATGTTCCTTTAATTATTGGAGGAGGAATAAGTAGTGGTAAAAAAGCAATTGCCAATTGCAAAGCAGGGGCAGATATTATAGTAGTAGGAAATGCGATTGAAAAAGATGAAAATCTTATTACAGAAATTGCTAATGCAATACATTCTTTATAATGGATTGTTCAGTAGAAATATCAATGTACCCACTTAAGGAAGAATTCAAACCTTCTATTATTTCCTTCATTAAAAATTTAAGAAAGCACCCTTTTATAAAAGTAGCAACTAACGGAATGAGCACCCAAGTTTTTGGCGATTACAAAAGAGTAATGAATGCCATAAATACTGAAATGGAAAATACTTTTTTGAATGAAAATTCTGTTGTTTTCACTCTTAAAGTTATCAATTCTGATTTAGAAGAAAAACCTAATTTTTAATGCGTCTTACACATATCTTCATCAACAACTATAAAGAAATCAGCATTACCTAAAAGTTCTTTGTCAAATTCTGATACATCTTCTTGCTCTACTACCTCAATAGTTTTTATTGCTAAGTCAGGATTTAACTGCAACAAATACCACATTATTGACTCGTGATATTTTGAATGGTAAGAACCATGATAATGAATAAATTTAGTATCCTCTTTCATATTTGCATGTATAAAATGAGCCATTGTAGCATCTTTTATTGCTTGTGATTTTGGTAAATTTTCTCCTCCATGACCTCCAGCCATAATTGAAATTTCTTTATAACAATGTAAAGATGTATCGTACAACATTGGTAATGGTGCAATAAATTGCTTAGATGCTTCTGGCAAATAAACTAAGGTGTCCGAACCAAAACGGTACACCATATTTGCAAAACGCCTTGGAATATTAGTAGCCACAAAATGTAAATCATTATCCTTTGCAAAGCGTAAAAGTGGTCGGTAATCTGTTTTATGATTAGGCCATATTTTCGCTTCTTTCTCAAAATCTTTTTCTCTACTAAACCCTAGTAAATACTCATCTAACACCACTTGATTATCCGCTTCTAACATTTCTGCTCCTAGCATTAAATTTTCTCCATGCTTCTCATGTAAACTTTTAGTAAGTTCTAATTGCAACCAATGTGAAATAGGATCATTATGATTCTCCCCAAACAACACCACATCAGCATTCTTCATTTTGAAAAGCATTGTTTTGTAGGAAATTTTATTTCCATCTTTATTATAAATTTGATGCGCTTTTTCTTGAGCAAAAGTTAATGTAGCAACTGAACAAAAAAGCAAAGTAATAAGTGTTAATTTTTTCATTTTATTTATTTTTTATTTTTTAAAAATTGTAAGTTCAACTAATAACTGCAACACGAGATTAAAACAGATGGGTTTTATCCCA
>JACKQG010001067.1_pt1 | contig 38558 bp, 36 predicted proteins | sample 8237621 | NCBI WGS metagenome assembly JACKQG01 (sample SAMN15677084, study PRJNA649215) | marine metagenome | biome: marine; feature: Black Sea; material: saline water; isolation source: suspended particulate matter (SPM) from the Black Sea western gyre | collected 2013-06-09/2013-06-10 | depth... | reverse complement strand
CTTCAACCGATTACTGGTTTACGATCACTCTAGATATGCTATATGGAGATGATGATACCCTTATTAAAACCTTTAAAGGACACTTTACCCTTAAACGATAATAACTAATCGCAAGGACCTTCTGTATATGCAATAACTCCATGCCAGTTAAAAGCCTGACAGCTATTACCATATGTAATTCCATCACACCCGCATACAGGGTCAAAAATATCGATACAAGGTGATTCTAAATTGATTAGTGTTTCATCAATACACATATTAGGGACATCATCACTATCTTCATCACAAGCAAATACAAGTGGAATAAATAGTAATAGTATTAGCTTCTTCATATTATCACATAATACTTGTAATAGATAATTTTATAATAGTATTATTATTATCTACTGCAGCTTGATTAGTCAAGCCTGCATCATAGAGTTGATGGTTATATTGTTTGTTATATTTTTCAAATGATAAATCAATAGTATTACTCTTAAATTTATATCCTACGCCAAGAGAAAAACCTTTTCTATCGCTATAGTAATCAGTATTACGATACGGACTTCCATCAATTCTATAACCAGCTCTGTAGCTCATGCTATTAGATCTTATTTCAGCACCAATTTTATAGGAATTAGCAACAGTTAGGTTATTATAAATTGCCCAATTTAAATCAGAAAAATGAGAATCTTCAAATTCATCTGATGTTCTAAATTCCATTTTGCTATAATCCTTTCTAGAATAATCAAGACTTATAAGTCCTAATTTATTTATTATAATTGCTAAACTACCTGTTATTTTAGAAGGCGTTTCAATAGTATATTCTTCAAATACATTAATAGCATTTGGATCTAGGACTATTGTATTTTCTTCATCACTTTGATCAATAAATCTTGTGGCTAAATATTGTCTTGTTTCCTCTTTAATTGTATACCATACAGGCGAGTCATAGGTAATACCAAATCTTAGCCAATCTGTTAATTTAGCAATTGTTCCTAATTGAAATGAAAATCCTTCACCAAATGCTGAAAGTCTATTTTCAAGGTTTATATCTGTAATATGCAAATTGCCAGACTGGCCATTAGTATTTGATTCTTCTAGAATATTATAGTTGTCGTAATCTACAAAATGTGCATTTAGGTTAAGGCCTAGGTACAGTTTTTCAGAATATTGAGCACCAACATTTGCAGTAAATTTTCCGTTATATCCTCTTGAAATTGAATAATATGTTTGATTGAATGTTCCAGGGGCAACATTTGAGGTATATGAGGTATTATCATCTTCAAAAGAATCAGGTTCTAATATAAATGATTCATATCCTAAAAATGCTTGTTGATGTGGGTATCCAAAGGTATTCCCTATATCTACATAAGCATCAGTTATTGATTCATTTTCGAAAGCAGAAATTTGATCTAATCTTAATCCTTGAGCGTTAGCTAAGAAAAAACTATCAATAGAATTAGAATTAGTAAAATCTCTAGCAAAAAATTCATTAAAGTTATTATTGGTTTGGTCATAAGATAATCCTACAACAATTCTCTTCCATTTTTTAGCCGCACCAATATTATTAAACACAAACACACCACCTATTTGGTTCATTGTTAGATTGGATTTATCTTGAGTATTATATACATTTAAAATACTAACATCATTTGTCTTTTTATCACTGGTAAATGATAATGAGAAATAACTGTTATTAAAAATAGCAGAGCCTGCTGGATTTGCACTAATTGAAGAAATTTCACCACCTAAGGCTCCAAAAGCACCTCCCATAGCAGAATATCTTGCTGATCCATCAATGTTATTGTTTGTATAGTTTAATGCATCTGATATGTTCTGTGACATTAAATTAAGTGTTGATATGCAGAAAAATATAACTAGAATTATTCTATTCATAACTTAAAAATTTAAATGAAATTTATATATAGCATTAATATCCTCCAGATCTACCTCCAGATTTACCACCCGATCTACTTCCGCTAGAACTACTTCCACTAGAAGGTCTTGAGCTACCAGAGGGTTTAAAACTAGGACTAGAATTAAAACTAGGACTAGAATTATATGAGGGTTTACTATTATTTGATGGTTTACTATTACTTCCATCATAACCACTTGGTTTATAATTGTAATTGGAAGAGGGTTTTGTATTGTATGTGTTATTGCTAGGCTTACTGCCTGCACCATAATTAGAAACAGGTTTTGAGTAGTAGCTAGGTTTGACTCTAGCGGCACTATTTATCCTATCTATCCTTGAAATTCTATCTCTTAGAGAGGAAGAACTAAGATTACTAACTCTATTACTTATCCTGGTTGTATTATTTGTATAACCAGATCTTAAAGAAGAAGCATTTCTAGATCGCCTTCCTCCACTAATATATGCTATAGATGTATTATTCCATTGATTTTGGAAGTATGGATAGTTGTAATAATTATAATGGCTATAATAAAATGGATGACCATAACCCCCCCAACCCCAAGGACTAAAAAAGTCATTATAATATCCACCAAAACCTCCATAAAGGTATGGACGTAACCAATAATTATTATATCCATAACCCCATGTATTCCATGCACTTCCATATCCGTATCCATAATTATTTAACCATATAGGGTAATTCCATAATCTTGACCAGTAGATGCTGTTATAAGCATGGCCTCTATATAGGTTTATTGTAAGATGATCAATATCTTCCCCCCACGGAGCGTAATCTTTCTTAATCGTGTCATTTTCAACTAAACCTTCATAGTTTTCAACATCAGTAAAAACAGAATCATTTAAGGATTCAACCTCTTCATATTGCATTGATTTTTCACTAAATACCGTTTGATAGTATGAGTTTTTTATTTCTTTATCATAAACAAGTTCTTGATTAGATTCTTGCTGAGAAGGTATATAGCCTACTTTCCTGAGCTCCTTTTTATTTTCATCATAAATACCGTCATTAATATTTCCAGAGTATTGATAAGAACCACATGAAAGTAAAATAATTGAAAAAGTGATCAATAAAATTGATCTTTTTACTAGAAGAAAATTGTATAATTGCATATCTCTACAATTTAATTGTTGAACAAAACAAAAATAGTTAGATTTGTAAATCAACAAAAGTTATCTATTAACACAACTGCAATAGTTGTGCCAATTTACAAAAAATGGCAAAAAATCTTATAACTAGAGAGGAAGATTATTCAAAATGGTATAATGATTTAGTTGTTAAATCAGGTTTGGCTGAGAATTCTTCAGTAAGAGGATGTATGGTAATTAAACCATATGGTTATGCGATTTGGGAAAAAATGCAGGCTCAATTAGACAAGATGTTTAAGGAAACAGGACATCAAAATGCATATTTTCCGCTATTTGTTCCTAAGAGCTTGTTTGAAGCTGAAGAAAAAAATGCTGAAGGTTTTGCTAAAGAATGTGCAATAGTTACACATTATAGGCTTGAGACAGATCCTGATAATCCAAAAAAATTAAGAGTTGACCCGAAGGCTAAACTAGAGGAGGAGCTAATTATAAGACCAACTAGTGAAGCTATTATCTGGAGTACTTATAAAAAATGGATTCAATCCTATAGAGATTTACCCATTTTAATTAATCAATGGGCAAATGTAGTAAGATGGGAGATGAGACCCAGACTGTTTTTAAGAACGGCTGAATTCTTATGGCAAGAAGGACATACTGCTCATCAAACTGAAGATGAAGCAATGCAAGAAGCATTAATGATTAACTCAATCTATGCAGAATTTGCCGAGAAACACATGTCTATGCCAGTAATTCAAGGTATAAAATCTGAAAATGAAAGATTTGCAGGAGCAGAAGAAACTTTTTGTATTGAAGCTCTTATGCAGGATGGTAAGGCTTTACAAGCAGGTACATCACACTTTTTAGGACAGAATTTTGCAAAAGCATTTGATGTAAAATTTACTAATAAAGAAGGAAAACTTAATTATGTATGGGCAACTTCTTGGGGAGTTTCTTCTAGATTAATGGGCGCATTAATCATGACTCATAGTGATGACAAAGGACTTGTATTACCTCCAGAATTAGCTCCAATACAAGTTGTAATAGTACCAATTTATAATGGTGAAAAGGAACTTGATTCTATTTCTAAGATTGCAGAGGATATTCAAAGCAAATTAAATAAATTAGGTGTTAGTGTTAAATACGATAATAGAGATACTCTAAGACCAGGAGCAAAATTTGCTCAGCACGAATTACAAGGAGTACCTATAAGAATTGCTATTGGTCCGAAGGATTTAAAAAACAAGTCTGTAGAAGTATCTAGAAGAGATCTTCTTTCAAAGGAAAATGTTAAGATGGATGATCTTATAGAACATATAGATAACTTATTGTCAGATATTCAAGAAAATCTCTTCAAAAAGGCTTTGAAGTTTAGAGAAGATCATATAACTCAAGTAGAATCCTTTGATGAATTTCAAAAAGTTTTAAATGAAAAAGGAGGATTTATTTCTGCTCACTGGGATGGCACAAATGAAACAGAAAACAAGATAAAAGAAAAAACTAAAGCTACTATTAGATGCATACCTAATAATTCATCTTCATCCAAAGGTAAATGCGTGTATAGTGGAAAAGAATCAAATCAACGTGTTTTATTTGCTAAAGCATACTAAATAAATTGCTGAAAAACTTCTCGAAGAAGTTGTATCATATAAAAATAGTTGTATTTTTGCACGCGCAACAATTAGTTGACTGTATGGGCCCGTTCGTCTATCGGCTAGGACGCCAGGTTTTCATCCTGGTAAGAGGGGTTCGATTCCCCTACGGGCTACTAAAATTAAATTAAAAAAAATGGCAAATCATAAATCTGCTTTAAAAAGAATTAGAAGTAACGAATTGAAGCGTTTAAGAAATAGGTACCAACATAAAAGTGCCAGAACTGCTATGAAAAACTTTTTTGAGTTAACTAAAAAGAAAGAAGCTCAAAAGGAACTTCCATCTATTGAATCTATGATCGATAAATTGGCTAGAAATAATATTATTCACGATAATAAAGCGTCAAATTTAAAAGCTAATTTGACAAAACATTTAGCAGGATTGAAATAACTTATCCATTCATTGAAACAAGAAATTCTTCATTGCTTAAAGTTTTCTTAAATCTATCATTTATAAATTCCATAGCTTCAACAGGATTCATATCTGCCAAGTATTTTCTCATTACCCACATTCTTTTGATAGTACTTTCATCCAATAAAAGATCATCTCTTCTAGTACTAGATGAAGTTAAGTCTATAGCAGGGAATATTCTTCTATTAGAAATATTTCTATCTAATTGAAGTTCCATATTACCTGTACCTTTGAATTCTTCAAAAATTACTTCATCCATTTTAGAACCCGTCTCAGTTAATGCAGTAGCAATAATTGAAAGAGAACCTCCATTTTCAATATTTCTTGCAGCTCCAAAGAATCTCTTAGGTTTATGTAATGCATTAGCATCTACACCACCACTTAATATTTTACCTGATGCAGGTTGTACTGTATTGTAAGCTCTTGCTAGTCTAGTAATAGAATCAAGAAGAATTACAACATCGTATCCACACTCAACTAGTCTTTTAGCTTTTTCAAGAACTATATTTGCAATTCTAACATGTTCATTAGCCTCTTTATCAAAAGTTGATGCAATTACTTCACCTTTTACGTTCCTTTGCATATCTGTTACTTCTTCTGGTCTTTCATCAATAAGTAAAATTATTTGATATACTTCTGGATGATTAGCTGCAATTCCATTAGCAATGTCTTTTAGCAACATGGTTTTTCCAGTTTTAGGCTGAGAAACTAGCATTCCTCTTTGACCTTTTCCAATTGGAGAAAACAGATCTATTATTCTGGTAGAAATGATATTTTTTTTGTCAGCCAAATTAAATTTTTCCTCAGGAAATAATGGTGTTAAGTGCTCAAAAGAAACTCTATCTCTTACTATTTTTGGATCAAGTCCATTTATCTTATTTACTTGAATTAATGGAAAATATTTTTCCCCCTCCTTTGGAGGTCTAACATTACCAAGAACTGTATCACCTTTTTTGAGTCCAAATAATCTTATTTGAGACTGAGAAACATATATGTCATCAGGTGATGATAAGTAATGATAATCTGAAGATCTTAGAAATCCATACCCATCCATCATAACGTCTAGTACGCCTTCACTCTCAATGATTGCATCAAATTCGTAGTCAGGTTCTCTATAACGATTTCTATTATCCCTATTACCGTTAGGTGCTTTAGATCCTTTTGGTGAATCCTTTTTATCATTTCTAGAATAATTTTTATTTTTATTCTGTCTAGAATAGCTTTCTGAGTCTTTTTTAGCATCCTTAGATTCCTTTTTAACAGAGTTAGATTCCTTTTTAACAGGATTAGACTCTTTTTTAACAGGATTAGACTCTTGCTTAGGAGAAGTTTTTCTGGGTTCAGGATTAGACTCTTGTTTAGGAGTAGTTTTTTTGATTTCAGGATTATCAGCCTGATGATCCAATATTTTATATACTAAATCAAGTTTCTTTAAGGTTTTGAATTTAGAAATATTTAATTCTTCAGCAATTTGCTGTAGATCAGAAAGTTTTTTTTCTTTTAGTTTAGAAATTTCAAACATTTTAATTTTTTTGATTAATTATTGTTTATGGTGTGAGATTTTTTATATGTAATAAATCAGCTAGTGATTTTTGAATTTTATAGAAGTAAAAAATTGAGATTAAATATGAATTATATCTGTGATGTTGAATAATTCTGGTACAATGATACAACTTTTTTTTTAAAACTCTTAATTTAGCAGAAAATTATATACTATGATTCAAAGAATTCAATCTCTGTATTTATTTATTTGTTCAATAATTAACTTGGCGTATTGCTATCATCTATATTTTGGAAATGAAATTGCTAAGTTTTTTTTGGATCTTGATTCAAATATTCCATTTGAGGTTATTTTATTGTTTCCATTAATTATTTCTATTATATGTTTTTACACAATCTTCAAATATAAAAAAAGGCAAACCCAGTTTGTATTAAATAGACTTTCAATAATTCTGTGTTTTGTATTTGTTGGAATTTTGATATTTGTTTTTGATCTTGTATCTAACTTTGAATGGATAAATCTAGTTCCACTATTTTCAATTATTTTATTAGTACTTGCAAATAGAGCTATAAAAAAAGATGAAGATTTAATAAGATCTATTGATAGGATCAGATAATTATCTTTCAAACTCTATTACGGATAGATTTTCAATTTTTTTGCCATTGATTTCAAATTGAATCATGGTCCTGACCCTGTGAAGCCCATATTTTCCAATTGCCCCTGGATTCATATGTAAAAGATCTAATTCTTTGTCATTTATCACTTTTAGTATATGAGAATGACCACATATGAAAAGATCAGGAGGATTTGATTTTAGTTCTTCTAATATTTTTGGATTGTATCTTTTTGGGTAACCACCAATGTGAGTAATCCAAATATTAACTTTTTCACAAATAAATCTATTGTGAAGCGGAAATTCAGTTCTAATTTTTTGATCGTCAATATTCCCATACACACCTCTTAAAGGTTTTATTTTTTTTAGCTTATCTGTAACGGAAATATCTCCAATATCACCAGCATGCCATATTTCATCTACTTTATTAGCATACTTGATGATTTTTTCATCAATATATCCGTGGGTATCAGAAATTAAAAGAATTTTTTTCATTTTTTAATCTAGGAAGATTAAGTATATATTTGTCCTTTAAACAAATGTAACAAATACCTTGAGATATTTTCTTGAAATTTCATATAACGGATCTACCTTCCATGGTTGGCAAATTCAACCTAATGCCATTAGCGTGCAGGAAACAATAGAAAATGCTTTAAAAACCTTATTAAAAGCAGAAATTAAAATAGTTGGAGCTGGAAGAACTGACACAGGAGTTCATGCAAAGCATATGTGTGCTCATTTTGATTATAGCAAGGAGTTTGAATTAGGAGAATTAAAAAATAATTTAAACTCATTTTTAAATCAGGAAATTTATATTAAAGATATTTATAGGGTAGATAAAGAAGCTCATGCTAGATTTAGCGCAACAAGTAGGGAGTATGAGTATTATATTTCCTTAGTTAAGGATGTCTTTAATTATAAAACTTTACACTTAATTCAACAAGATTTGAATATTAAAAAAATGAATCAAGCAATATCAATAATTAAGGATTATGAAGATTTTGAAGCATTTTCTAAGTCAAAAACAGATGTAAAGACATATTTGTGTAATATTATAAGCTTTTCAATAATTGAAAAAGAAAACATGTTAATATTTAGGATTAAGGCTAACAGATTTTTGAGAAATATGGTAAGAGCTATTGTTGGTACAATTTTAGAAGTGGGGGTAGGAAAAATTTCTCCAGAGGAAGTTCAAAATATTATTAAATCAAAAGATAGATCAAAAGCAGGGCCTTCAATGCCTGCACACGCTTTGTTTTTGACTAAAATTGAGTATCCTAGCAATATTAGATTATAATGAAAGAAAAAACCAAAGTTTATAACATAGTACTTTTTAAAAGATTGCTGAAATATATCTCTCCTTATAAGTTATTTTTTTCAGTATGCATCTTTTCAGTTCTGGGACTTTCAATTTTTGGAGCATTAAGGCCTGTTGTACTAGAGAAAGTAGTTGATCAGAATCTAACAGCTCAAATCAGTGAGGGTTTTTTATTTTACATTATTATAATGGGATTATTACTTATATGTGAAGTTATTTCAAATTACCTTTTTATTTATTATGCAAGCTGGTTAGGACAATCTGTAGTTAAAGATATTAGAGTTAAGTTATTTAATCATATTCTAAATTTTAAGATGAAGTATTATGACAAATCTTCAGTGGGTATATTAATTACAAGAGCTGTGACTGACATGGAAAGAATTGCAGATATTTTTGGTCAGGGGCTATTTATGATTCTAAGTGATATTTTAAAGATGCTTTTAGTTGGAATTGTAATGATTATAATGAATTGGAAATTAAGTATAATAGTTTTTTTCACACTACCTATAATATTAATTGCAACTATGATATTTCAAAAATACATGAAAACGGCTTTTGATGAAGTTAGAACAGAAGTTGCAAATTTAAATTCTTTTGTTCAAGAAAGGGTCACAGGAATGAAAGTATTGCAACTCTTTGCAAGAGAAGAAATTGAATATTTAAAATTTAAAGAAATAAATGAGCGTCATAAAAAGGCTTGGTTAAAAACAGTTTGGTATAATTCCATATTTTTTCCAGTGGCTGAAATATTATCATCTCTTACTCTAGGTGTTGTTGTTTGGTATGGAGGAATGAATAATATATTGGATAATTCGACGTCTTTGGGAGAATTAACGGCTTTTATTATGATGATCCCAATGATGTTTAGACCATTAAATCAAATTGCAAATAAATTCAATACATTATTAATGGGCATGGTGGCTGCTGAGAGAGTATTTAATGTTCTTGATACAGACTCCAACATTACTGAATCAGGAAATAAAATAGCCAATAATTTAAAGGGAGATATACAATTTAAGAATATCAATTTCTCATATAATGAATCTGAGATTGTATTAAAGAACATCTCTTTTGAAATAAAAGCTGGAACTACTACTGCTATTGTAGGTTCAACAGGTGCTGGAAAATCAACTATTATTAATTTAATTAATAGATTTTATGAGATTAATTCTGGTGATATATTAATTGACGGCACTAATATTAAAGAATTTTCTCTTTCATCATTAAGAAATCAAATTGGTTTTGTATCACAAGATGTTCATTTATTTTCAGAGACAATTCTACATAATATTACTTTAAATAATAGTAATATTTCATTTGATCAAGTAAAAAGAGCATCAACTGAAATAGGAGTTCATGATTTTATAAAAACACTTCCAAATGGTTATAACTATAATGTTCGTGAAAGAGGTATAATGCTATCCACAGGTCAGAGACAATTAATTTCATTTTTAAGAGCATATGTTACTAATCCAAGAATTTTAATTCTTGATGAAGCTACTTCATCTATAGATACAGACTCTGAAATTTTAATTCAAAAAGCAATAGAAAAAATGACTGATAATAGAACTTCCTTAGTTATTGCCCATAGACTAAGTACCATTAGAAATGCAGATAATATAATTGTGATGAATTTAGGAGAAATTGTTGAGCAGGGAACCCATCAGGAACTTCTTAAAATTAATGGATATTATAAAAATCTCTATGATACTCAATTAAAAAGTCAGAAAAATAAGGAACTAGTTTAATATAAAGCTTTTTTGATTAAACCAACTAAATCTTCTGAATCTTTGAAGTTTTTGAATTCACCATTTTTAATATATGAAATCTTACCTGTTTCTTCTGAGACTACAATTGCTAATGCGTCCGTTTTCTCTGTTATACTAACTGCCGCTCTATGACGAAGACCATATTTATTAGGAATCATTTTTTCATTAGTTATTGGCAATACTACCCTTGTAGCTTTAATAAAATTATTGGACACAATAATTGCCCCATCATGTAAAGGACTATTTTTAAAGAATATGCTTTCTATGATTGGCTGAGTAACTTTTATATTCATTTCATCACCTGTATCTTCTAAAAAGTTTAGATTATTGTTTCTTTCTATAACTATAATAGCACCAGTTTTTGAAATACTCATATTTGTGCAGGCAGAAATAATAGATTTAATGTCAGTAGTGTTTTTATTAATATCCTGTCCTCCTCTAAGAAAATTTATCCTGTCCAATACAGATCCTTTTTTTGCAAAATCTGTGGAACCTATCATTAATAAAAATTTTCTAATCTCTGGTTGGAATACAACAATTAATGCAATAATACCTACACTCATAAATCCACCAATTATACTTGAAAGCAAATCCATTTCTAAAAATGCAGTAATACGCCATACTAAGTAGATAAGAATAATTCCTAGGAAGATATTTATTGCAACAGTTCCTTTAAGAAGTTTATATGCATAATACAATAAAAATGCAACAAGAATAATATCTACAAATAACAATAAATTATCAAAACCAAGTATTTCCTTAAAAAACTCCATAATACGCTGTTAAAGATACGTATAATTATAAAATAATTGAATAAAACAGGATTCTTAGAATTAGCCTTGGTTATTTAGAGCACTTATTAATTTAATGCACTCATTTGCTTCTTTTACATCATGAACTCTTAAAATAGAAGCACCCTTTATTAAAGATACTGTATTGAGAACAGTCGTTCCATTTAAAGATTCTTTAGCATTAGTTTTTAATGACTGATAAATCATTGATTTCCTGGAAATACCAACCATAATTGGTTTATCAAGTATTTTTAGTAAATCTATGTTACTTAATAAATCATAATTTTGTTTAAGATCTTTTGCAAAACCAAATCCAGGGTCAATAATCATGTCATTTATCTTATATGATACTGCTTGATTTATTTTTTTTGAGAAATACTTTATGATCTCTTTAAGCATATCATCATAATTAGTTTTCCTTATCATATTTTGTGGATTTCCTTTCATATGCATCATTACGTACGGAACGTTATATTTACCTACAATTTCCATCATTTTTTTATCCATTTCACCTGCGGAAATATCATTTATTATTGAAGCACCAGAATTTAAACAAGTTTCAGCAACTTTACTTCTAAATGTATCTATTGAAATTATAGCCTCTGGAAATTTTTTATTTATTAATTTTAATGCTGGAACAACTCTATTTAATTCTTCATCTTCATCAATATTTATTGCATTAGGTCTTGAACTATAAGCACCGATGTCTATAAATATTGCTCCATCATTTAACATTTTTTCAACGTGGTCCAATATTTTTTTTTCTGAGTTGTGCACTCCTCCATCATAAAATGAGTCTGGAGTGACATTCAGTATACCCATAATTTTTGGTGTTGATAAATCTACTAGTTTTCCTGTGCAGTTAATAGTCATTAATTATAGCTATATAAATTTTAATCTTTATTCTTTGAACATTAAAAATATTTAATCGAAATTTACGTAAATTTTGAAATTATAGTGCAAAATACAATAAAACAATATGATACTGTAATTAAAGCTTGTAGGGAGCTTTTTCATAAAAAAATGAAAGATTACGGGAGTGCATGGAGGATTTTAAGATTATCGTCTTTAACTGACCAAATTTTTATAAAAGCACAGAGAATTAGAGGATTACAAAAAAACAATGTAAGAAAAATTGATGAGGGACAATCTGATGAATTTATCGGCATCGTAAATTATTCTATAATGGCTTTAATTCAACTTGATAAAGGAGTTTCAGAAGAGCCAGATATTGACCTAGCTGAATCTTTAGTTTTATATGATGAAATCTCTGAAAATACAAAAAATTTAATGCTTGACAAGAATCATGATTATGGAGAAGCTTGGAGAGAAATGAGAGTAAGTTCTTTAACTGATTTAATAATGCAAAAATTGTTAAGAATAAAACAAATAGAGGATAACGCTGGAAAAACACTTGTGAGTGAAGGAATTGATGCTAATTATAGAGATATGATAAATTATGCTGTTTTTGCACTAATTCATTTAGATAAGTAGTATGAAAATTTTAGTTAATATTTTAAGGATTTTTGTTGGATCATTATTCATTTTTTCTGGTTTAGTTAAAATAAATGATCCAGTTGGGTTTTCATTTAAACTTGAAGAATATTTTGGCCCAACTGTATTTGACATTGATTTTTTACTGCCATATACTTTAGCTCTAGCTATCATTATAGTTATTCTAGAGGTCTTGCTAGGTCTCTTTCTATTAATAGGATTTAAGCCTAAGTTAACCATATGGGTTATGCTTTTAATGATTATTTGGTTCACATTTCTAACTTGGTATTCTGCATATTATAATAAGGTAACGGATTGTGGATGTTTTGGAGATGCAATCCCATTAACTCCATGGGAATCTTTCACTAAGGACGTTTTCCTTCTATCCTTTATATTAATTATATTTTACAAAATAGAATTAATTAAGCCTATAATTAATTTTAAAAATCAAATAATTGTTTCTGCTATTTCTTTAATTATATGCTGTTCAATAATATATAGAGTTATTGGGCATTTACCTATGATTGATTTTAGGCCTTATAAAATACAAGCAAACATAATTGATAATATGGTTGTTCCTGATGATGCTCCAAAAGATATATGGAAATACGATTGGAAATTTGTTGTAGATGGTAAAGAAAAAATAGTATCAACTTCTGGAGAATATCCCTCTACCAATGGTGAATTTGTATCTGTTGAAACAGAATTACTAGAAAAGGGCTATGAAGCTCCAATATATGATTTTTCTATGGAGTTAAATGGAGAAGACATGTCAGATGAATTATTAAATGAGGAAAAACTTTTGATGTTTGTTTTATATAATTTATCTAAATCAAATTTTGATGAAAGTAGTGAGTTAATAACAAAATCAAAACAAGCAATTGAAAATGGATACAAAGTAATAGGTATAACTGCCTCTGGAATTGATATGCAGGAAGAAGTTAAGAACCAATTTGGTTTTGAATTTGATTTTTATACTTGCGATGAAACTGCTTTAAAGACAATAATTAGATCCAACCCCGGTGCATTGGAAATTAAGTCAGGCACTATAGTCAATAAGTGGCATTATAATGATTTTAATAAAATTAAATTTGACTAATTTTCTATTTAATAAACTCATAAATTCTCTGTTTACTTTATTTGGAGTAGTTACATTAATTTTCTTTTTATTTAATGTTCTTCCAGGGGATCCAGCTCAAATGATGCTAGGTCAGAATGAGAATTCACAACAATTAATCAATGTAAAAAAGAAATATGGTTTTGACCAGTCAATAAGCACCCAATATTTGTATTACTTAAATGACTTATCTCCTATTTCGTTTCACTCCAATGAAGAAGAGAATTATACATTTTTGCAAGAAAACAAGTACTCTGCAATTGAACTAATTAAATTCAAATCATACACTATTGTTTTTAAATTTCCCTACTTGAGAACTTCATTTACAATGCAAGGGAAAAAAGTAAGTGAGATAATAAGAAATACTTTGCCTAATACTATTGTTCTGGCAATTTCGGCAATAATAATTGCAATTATTATTGGAATTTTTCTGGGTATAATTTCAGCTGTTTTGAAAGATAGTTATATTGATAAAACTATTCAATTAATAAGTGTTGTTGGAATGAGTTTGCCATCTTTTTTCAGTGCAATATTATTTGCATGGTTTTTCGGATATGTACTAAATGAATATACCAATTTAGAAATGACAGGAAGTTTATATGAGTTAGATGATTATGGAGAAAAGTATAATATTAAATTAAAAAACTTAATTCTACCAGCAATTGTACTAGGCATCAGGCCTTTAGCAGTTATAAGTCAACTTATGAGAAATGAATTATTAGATGTATTAAATCAGGATTATATTAGAACAGCTAGAGCTAAAGGACTTACAGAATTCAATGTGATTAAAAATCATGGAATCAAGAATTCATTAAACCCAGTTGTAACAGCTATTTCTGGATGGTTTGCATCATTATTGGCTGGCGCAGTATTTGTGGAATATATTTTTGGATGGAATGGATTAGGAAAAGAAATTGTTAATGCCCTTAATAATCTGGATCTACCAGTAATTATGGGATCCGTTCTTATTATAGCTTTTATGTTTATAATTATAAATATATTAGTAGATATGATATATGCTTGGTTGGACCCAAGAGTTAAACTAAACTAAAAAATTTAATTATGAGTAGAGATAAAATTGTTGCGGGAAATTGGAAAATGAATAATGATTTTAATCAAACACAAACTCTTATTCTTGAGTTAAAAAAAACTATGCAAATGGATGTAAATGTTATGATTGCACCTTCATTTACTAATTTATCTATTGCTAAAGATTTGCTATTAGATTCAAAAATTGAAGTTGTTGCACAAAATATGCACTTTTCTGACAGTGGTGCTTTTACTGGTGAAATTTCAGCAAATATGTTAAAAAGCATAGGAATTGGAACAGTCATTTTGGGACATAGTGAAAGAAGAAAATATTTTAAAGAAACTGATGATCAACTAAAATTAAAAGTTGATGCTGCAATCTCCTCATCCATGAAAATCATTTTTTGCATTGGAGAAGAGATTGAGGATAGAAAAAATAATAATCATTTTGAAATAGTATATGATCAAATTAATAATAGTCTATTTCATCTGGATGAGGATTCTTGGAATAGACTAATATTAGCATATGAACCTGTTTGGGCCATTGGAACAGGAGAAACTGCAACATTAGATCAAATTCAAGAAATGCATTTAAGGATTAGAAATAACATTTCAGAAAGGTATACTCAAGAATTGGCAAATTCTATAAGCATTTTATATGGTGGGAGTGTAAAGCCATCAAATTCTCATGATATTTTTTCTTTAGAAGATGTAGACGGAGGATTGATTGGGGGAGCTTCTTTAAATGCTAATGATTTCAATCAAATAATTAATTCAATTTAATTACTAATAGTCACTTCAGATCTATAGCAATTTTCATTTAGGTTGGTCTTTTTTATTTCATTAAATCCACCTGCAATATTAATTAAATTATTAAATCCATTTGCTTTAAGAATGGATATAGCTATTACAGATCTATATCCTCCTGCACAATGAACATATAATTTTTCATTAGTATTAATAAGATCTAAATTTTCAAGAATCCCAGATAATGGAGAATTAATTGAACTTTCTATGTGTTGAGTTTCAAATTCAGATTCTTTTCTTACATCCAAAATATTAATATTATTTAGCTTTAGCATTTCAATAAAATTATTTGCTGAAATGGACTCTAGATCAGAAGTAGGGTTACCACTCTTTTCCCAAGCAGAAATTCCTCCATCTAAATATCCTAAACAATTATCACATCCAACTCTTGCAAGTCTCGTAATAGCCTCTTCCTCTTTACCTTTTTCTACAATTAGAATAATTGATTGATGAATATCTTTTATTATAGTTCCAACCCAGGTTGCAAAACTTCCATTTAAACCAACAAATAATGAATTTGGAATATGTTTTTTTATGAATTCATTTTGATTTCTAACATCTATGACTAAACTATTTTTTGAAATCATATGATTCTTAAATTCATCGATAGTTAGTGCTTTATTTGACTTAACAAGGACATCGTCAAAATTGTTATATCCATTCTTGTTTAAAAGCGCATTTTGCCTAAAGTAACTTGGAGGTGGAGGCATACCCTCTAATAATTCTTTAACAAACTCTGCTTTGGTCATATCATCTCTCAAAGCATAGTTTGATTTTCTTTGTTCACCCAAGGTACTAAATGTTTCATCAGACATATTTTTTCCACAAGCAGAACCAGCTCCATGTGCAGGATAGATTAATACATTATCCTCAAGTGTCATTATTTTATTTCTGAGTGAATCATAAAGATTTCCTGCTAATTCTTCTTTAGTCATATTATTTGCAATTGCAAGATCAGGTCTGCCTACATCTCCAATAAATAATGTATCTCCAGTAAAAATGGCATGATTATTACCATCTTCATCCATTAATAAATATGTTGTAGACTCAGGAGTATGGCCTGGAGTATGAATGGCCCTAATTCTTATTTTACCTACTATAAATTCCTCTTGATCTTTTGCTATATGACATGGATAATCTGTTTTAGCACCTGGGCCAAATACTATTGTAGAATTTGTTTTTCTAGCTAAATCAACATGACCAGAAACAAAATCGGCATGAAAGTGTGTTTCAAAAACATATTTTATTTTGACTTTGTCATTTTCAGATTTATCAACATATGGCTGACTTTCTCTTAAAGGATCAATAATTGCTGCCTCTCCTTCAGAAGAGATATAATATGCTCCTTGAGCTAGACAACTGGTATATAGTTGTTCAATTTTCATTTACCATAGTTTAAGCAAAGATAAATACTATTTTCTAAAAATTATAAATCTCTAATTCTAGAATAGTATCTATAGGGTTTTTTTTATCGTTTGGCACCTTAAGAAGTAATCCAAATTTATTTTTAATATAATCAACTTTCTCTGTTGATTTATAGTATGAAATATTTTTTATTTTGAGATTAAAATTTTCAATAAAGAACGTTTCTTTATTTGAATCAAGAATATGAATAAACACTTTATTCCCTTTTTGTGTTGAGGCTATTTCATCTGAAGGATCAATTGGTCCCCTTTTCGTTTTATAGATGGTTTCACCGTTATTTTTCATCCATACGCCAATTTCCTTTAATGAATTTATATGCTCTTTCTGTATTCTTCCATTTGGCATAGGCCCTACATTAAGAAGAAGATTACTTCCATATCCTGCTGATTTAATTAGATACTGAATAAGTTCTTTTTTTGACTTATGCTTTCGGTCTTTAAGGTTAAATCCCCATGAACCGTTTATGGTTTCACAGACCTCTAAAGGTAGATTTCCTATATCATTTTCAGAAGTTGCAAATGATTTTGTGCTTCTTCCTGGAAGATCCTTTTCAAACATTTGGAAATCTTCACCAGAATTTGGAGCTAAATGATGATTGCTTCCTATTAAAGCTTGTGGTTGCAGTTCATGAATTAATCTGTAGACTTCATCTAATTTGAAATCCATCATTTTTTTTCCAAATCTTTTTCCATCCCATTCCATTTGATCCCATTCTCCATCAAACCAAATACCTCCAATTTCTCCGTAATTTGTTAATAATTCTGTTAGTTGAGATTTCATAAACTCTATGTAATCGTCCCAGTTTCCATTTCCCCTTCCTGATATACCATTCCCAGTTCTTCCTCGAGGATAGTAATCATCTCTAAACCAATCTAACTGTGAATAATAGAAAAATAATTTTAATCCATGCTTTTTGCAAGCATCAGAAAGTGTTTTTAAAACATCTTTACCATAAGGAGTTTTTTCTACAATATTATAGTTAGAAGCTTTAGAATCAAACATAGAAAACCCATCATGATGCCGACTTGTAATGGTTATATACTTCATGCCAGCATTTTTTGCCATTAAAACCCATTCTTCAGCATCAAAATAAACAGGATTAAAGAATGAAGGGAGTTTTTTGTATTCATTTATAGAAATGTTTTGATTGTTCATAACCCATTCTCCATCCCCAAGAACACTATAAACACCCCAATGAATAAACAATCCAAATCTAGCTTCTTGGAACCATTTTCTTGCCTCTAAGTTTTCTTTTGTTGGAATGTAACTAGTTTGCGAAAAAACATTTTGAGTGAATACAATAAGTATTAGTATGATAATTTTTTTCATATAATATAAATTTATAAAATTAACCATATAGAAAGGCCTCCAATAATTAATCCCTCTAAGTACGAAAGCCAAAGTGCATTAAATGTGCTTATTTTAAGTTCAGACAAAATATTATCCACTTTTTCTCTGTATTGAAGACTGAAAATAAAGAAGATAAATACGATTAAGAAATATATAGTTAGAATTAAGGATATCATTTTTTTATTTTAAAATTATTCTAATACAAAATTAAAATTATTATTGAGATTTAAACTTTTGTTATCTTTGGAAAAAATTTTTAACATGTATTCAGTTGAATTTGATACTAATATAATTAAAGGAGTTGAGTCAATAGACATTGATTTATTGAATCCTCACGAAAAAATTATTAAAAAAAAGAAAACTAGATTAACCAAGTTCATAAAATCATTTGATGAATACTACATAATTTCTTCCATATTGTGTTGTCATAAAACTCATGTAATAATTGATGGGCACCACAGATATTTTGCCTTGAAGGAATTGGGTTTTAAGAAAGTTCCAGTCACCAAAATTGACTATTCTTCTGATTTAATTAGTACCGGGGTAGGTGGTAATGGAATGCCAAAAGATGAAATAATTAGTAAAGGAGTTTCTAATGAACTATTTGAGCCTAAAAGTACTCAGCATTTAATTTATTGTAGTAGATCAAAAACTTGGCATCCTATCATATTGTTGTCTACAATGTTCAAGATTGATACTAAGAATTAATTTTATAAATTTATGGTTAACTTATAACTTATTATTATGATATTAACAACTACAGAGACATTACCCAATAGAGAGATTAATGAAGTAAAGGGAATAGCTAGAGGATCTACTGTTCGAACTAGAAATGTTGGAAGGGATATTCTTGCTGGATTTAAAAATTTGGTTGGAGGAGAAATTGAAGAATACACTAAACTTCAGGCTGATGCCAGAGAACAGGCGCTTCAAAGAATGAAGGATGATGCAGCTAAATATGGTGCAGATGCTATTGTAAATGTTAGGTTTACGACCTCAGTTATAACACAGGCAGCCTCAGAGGTATTAGCCTATGGTACTGCAGTAACTCTTAAATAATTAATACATGAATTGGAACTTAATTATTTGGGGTATAGCTTTATTACTATTAATTATAGTAATAATTAATAGATTCAAACAAAAAGAAGATGAAGATTTCGATAATAGAAATAACTAAAATATAAATTTATGGAAACATATAAATGTAATAATTGTGGGATGTCTGTAAATGCAAGCTGTGCAAAATGTAATGAACCTCTTGTAAATGGTCATTTAACATTGGAGGATGGAACTACAGTTCAAATATCAAGTTGCCCAACTTGTGAGGGTAAAATAAAATCACCTCAGTGTTGTGGTATGGACATGAGTTGTGAAGTGTAAATCTTACACAATATATTCAGCTATATTTTATGGGTTCTACGAAGGATTAAATAAATAACTTTAATTTTTCTAATTAGTTAATCAAAACATGAAAATCAAAATATTTTTATTATTGTATTTTTTATGTTTGAGTATTTATTCTCAACAATTTAGAGATGCTTCAACTTTATCAGATCTTGACCAATATAATAATAATAATGGGGTGTCGGTTGCCGATTATGATCAGGATGGAGATTTAGATATTTTTTTAGTCAGTTATTATTCTGACGGTAATAATGATAGTAGATTATTAGAAAACACTAATAATGGTAATTTTATTGATGTAACTGCTGCAACGGGTATTAACCAAAATTTAAATCATGAAATTGATCTTCCTTCTGGATTTTACTTTGGTGATCGCCTTTCTGCATCTTGGGGTGATTTTAATAATGACGGCTATCCAGATTTATTTTTAGGAAATTCAGTTCAAAGTGAATTATATAAGAATAATGGAAATGGAAGCTTTACTAATATAACTGAATCAGCAGGGTTTCAAGTTTCTTGTGAGGATTGTTATATAGCAGGAGCTCTATGGTTAGATTATGACCTAGATGGATTTTTAGATATTTTTCTTTCAGACTATCATTCATATTCAATTAATAAGCTCTATAGAAATTTAGGAAATGAGACTTTTGAATTAATTGATTTAACCCAAGTTATATTAAATAAAAATAGTTTCTCTGCAATATTTATGTATATAAATGATGATGCATACCCAGATATATATATAGCCAATGATTTTGATCAGAATAATGCGCTATTAATTAATCAGGGGGGTAGTGGGTTTATTAATCAAGCTGAATCATATAATGTGCTAGATCCACGTGATGGCATGGGCCTTGCAACTTGTGATTATGACAATGATTTAGATATTGATTTCTTAGTGACAAATATCAAGGAAAACAGTTTTTTTGTAAATGAGTTTAGTGCTCAGGATCAGTTCGCAAACTTATCAGAAGACGTAAATATATATGATACCAATTGGGCATGGGGTGCAATTTTCTCTGATTTTACTCATGATGGATATGAAGATTTATATATAGCAAATGGATTTTTTAATGATGAGAAAAATGAATATTTTCAGAGTGTTTTCAGCCCTTTACCAGCAGGAAGGAAATTCCAACCTGCCAACTTTACAGATCAACCAATTATAGATACTAATAGTAGATCAGTTAATTCTTTTGATTACGATAATGATGGTGATTTAGATCTATTGGTTACAAACATTAATTCAAGCCTAGATTTTTATGAAAACAAAGCTATAGACACTTATTATGATGATGATGTATCGGGCGCATGGATAAAGATTCATTTGGAGGGAACTACCTCGAACAGAGATGGTCTAGGTGCAGTTATAAATATACTAGATAGTAATGATGATCAGCAAACTAGACTGTATAACGGATCAGGGTTTCAACATCAATCACTTCAACCTATTCATTTTGGGCTTAATGATGCAACACTAGTAAATACTATTTCTGTAACATGGCCTAATACTGGAGTTGAAACTTACACTAATATTGATGTAAACTCAACAGTTAAAATAGTCGAGGGGTCTGGTATTCAAGTAGTTAGTAACAATACAGCAAATAAAATTCCAGGATGCACTGACTCAAATTCATGTAATTATAATCCTGACGCTACAGTTGATGACAATTCATGTGTATATTTAACTAGTGGTCAAATAGATGGAACACAAATAGTTGCTCCTCTAGAAACGTATACATATACCTATAGTGACACGAGCTCAACAAATTTTTTATGGGATGTTATAAATGGCACAATACTTCAGGGTCAAGGAACTAATACAATAGAAGTAAGATGGGATATTGAATCAGAAGGTTCTTTAAACATAATAGGTTCAGATGATAATTGTAATACTAATGTTGTTGAATTTAATGTTAGCATTGAACTTTCAAGCATTAATGATGAATCAAATTATTCGATAGCTAGGTTATGGAATGAAGTATTACTTTATGCCATAAGAAATGATCTAGCAAGACCAACCGTTCATGCTAGAAATTTATTTCACACTAGTGCAGCCATCTATGATGCTTGGTCTATAGTTAATTCTGAAGGAACTCCATACTTGATGGGAAATTTAGTTCACGGATATGAGGCGCCATTTGATGACTTTAGCAACTCCTTGTCTGATGTTGAGAATAATAATGCAGCAATAAGTTATACAGCATATAGAATAATAACACATAGGTTTTCACAATCTCCAGGCTATCAATCAATATTATCTAAATGCAATACCCTGATGAGTCTCTTAAATTATAATATAGAAAATCACGATATAGATAATAATGGTGAAGACCCTATTGCTTTAGGTAATTATATTGCAGAAAACTATATTTCATATGGTTTACAGGATGGCGCAATGGAACAAGTTGATTACGTAAACCAATATTATCAACCAGTTAATGAACCACTTGTTCCAATCTTAAGCGGGAATCCATCTATTACGAATCCTAATAGATGGCAGCCATTATCTTTAAATGTATTCATTGATCAAAGCGGAAACATATTAGATGAACACACTCCAGAATTCTTAGGTGCTGAGTGGGGGAATGTGAATCCATTTGGTTTAGATCAAAATGATATGACAACTTATGCTAGGGATGGAAACAATTATTATGTATACCATGATCCTGGTCAACCTCCTGAACTCGATGATAATCTAGAAAGTGATCTTGATTATATTGACTCCTTCTCAATGGTTTCAGTGTGGGGATCACATTTATCACAAGATGATGGAGTAATGTGGGATATTTCTCCAAATAATATTGGAAACGTTCCTAATGAATCATATCCTGAGAGCTTATCAGAGTATAATTCCTTCTTTGACTATTTTAATGGGGGAGATAATGGAATGGGATATAGCTCAAATCCAGTTACAAATCAAGCTTATGAAACTCAATTAGTTCCTAGGGGAGATTATACTAGAGTTTTGGCAGAATTTTGGGCTGATGGACCCGATTCTGAAACTCCACCTGGCCATTGGTTTGTTCTGTTAAATAGCATAAGCGATAATCCATTACTAGAAAAAAAATTTCAAGGTACTGGCGATGAATTATCAAATTTAGAGTGGGATGTAAAATCGTATTTTATTTTGGGTGGAGTGATGCATGATGTTGCTATTACCGCTTGGGGTATAAAAGGATGGTACGATTATGTTAGACCTATTTCTTCAATTAGGTATATGGCTGATCTAGGTCAAAGCACTGATCAAAGCCTTTCAAATTATAATTCAAATGGTCTTCCTTTAATTAACGGGTATATTGAGGTTATTAATGAAGGAGATTTACTTTCTGGAGATTCAAACGAGAATGTAGGAAAGATAAAATTATATTCTTGGAAAGGTCATGATTATATTGATAATCCCTCTACAGATCAAGCTGGTGTGGGTTGGATTTTGGCGGAAGAATGGTGGCCCTATCAGAGACCTACTTTTGTAACTCCAAATTTTGCTGGATATGTTTCTGGCCATTCCACTTATTCAAGAGCGGCTGCAGAAGCTCTTACGCTATTTACTGGAAGTCCATATTTCCCCGGAGGAATGGGAGAATACATAGCAAGAGAAAATGAATTTTTAGTATTTGAAGAGGGGCCAAGTCAAGATGTTAAATTGCAGTGGGCTTCTTATCGTGATGCATCAGATCAATGCAGTCTTTCAAGAATATGGGGAGGTATTCATCCACACATTGATGATATACCAGGGCGTTTTATTGGAAGTATAATAGGAGTAGAAAGTTTTGATTTTGGAGCAGCTTATTTTGAATCATCTTTATCAACAATAGATATTGAGTTACCTACATTAAAACTTGTTTCAAATCCAATATATCCAGACCAATCAATTGAAATCATTAACACCACTGGAGATGAGGTTTTTGAGCTATATAATATTAATGGTCAACAAATAAAAGTTAATTCTATTAATAATCAATATAGGACATCAATTATTCATCAGACATTAAATCCTGGTATTTATCTATTAAAATCTGACAATATTACCTGGAAGATATTAGTTAGGTAAACTCTTTAATATTATTTAAATTTGTCGGCACATTTAAAATGGCCTCGTAGCATAACTGAATAGTGCATCTGATTACGGCTCAGAAGGTTGCAGGTTTGAATCCTGCCGAGGTCACATATGTTGAGAGCTTCTTTAAGTAGAGGCTCTTTCTTTTTAACATACTATTTTAAATATTAAAATCTTTGTAATCTACAGATGGGTCATAATCCATGTCAGTTTTTATTGAATGTAGCTCGCTTCTTGAATCTTTTGATTTGATTATGGGAAAAAATAACTGAACATACCATGGTTCTTTCATTTTGTTCCATGCTCCAAAATGCGTGGGATATTTTCTAGTAATCTTAGCTGTCCCAAATAAAATATCCCAAAAAAATAATAAGTTTCCATAGTTTCCATTTGGATTTGATACGCCATCTTTAGCGGTTAATCCATGATGAGCATAATGAGTACAAGGAGTCGAAATGGTCCTTTCTACAATCCAAGCTAATGGATGTAAAATTTTATACTTATATAAAAATCTATCCCATTTTATTTCACTGTGAGCAAGTAATATTATAGAAACTTTAATTGGAACATAGTAAAGATAAACTTCTGTCATTCCTAAGAATATCAAGATAGCTGAAAACCATATTCCAGGCATAAAAGCATAATACAAAAAAGAATTTCTATAGGTTACCAGTACACCCATTTCTTCAACAACGTGATGAGGTCTGTGAAGTTTCCACATAAAAGCATTTTCATGTGAAAATCTATGCCAGAAATACTGAGTAAGATCATCAAAGATTAAAAAGGCTAAAATATGCCACAAAAAAAATGAGCTAATAAAATAGTCATCATAAAAAGGGAACCATAAATCCATTACAAACAGAACAAAAGCTAAAATGGCGGGTTGAATTAATGTTGGAAGTATAGTTAAACATACTAATTCAATTGTGAGATCATTTTTTGATCTGCTATCATTAAAATATAATCCTCCAAGAGATTCTATAATTCCAAGAATTAATAGTACTAAAACAGGAATTAATTTACTTATACTCTCTGGTTCTATCATATACTTGTGTTGTTTTAAAGATAATTAATTGTTTTTTATATATTTACTCCTTAACATAAAAAATGTAAACATGAAAAAATTTAAATTAATTTTAGCTCTTGCAGTGGTATTTGGTTTCATATATTCTTGTAACAACTCTGCTGTACAAAAAATGAGTGAAAAAATGGGAGGAGATCAATCAGATCATGTATGTGCTAGTTGTGCTAAATCAGCAGATGCAAAAGTAACTTTTGAAAATAATTCCAAAACAATGCAAATCTTATTTGATAGTTATGCAAATGAAGCAGTAGAATATTCTCATTTTGCTGACGATGTTGTTTTTAGAGGAACTTTATTAGGTTCTGCAGATTCCCTAGGTTTAGATGAGATCAAAGGAATACATAAAGAATTTTTTGCAAAATATGATGTTAAGTACATGGCACCATTTAATTATTTGCAGGGTGTTAATGCCGAAACTGGTAAGGCTGATGGTTCTGTAAGAATGTATTATGCAATGCAAGTAACAAATACAGCTAATACTAAATCTGTAGTTATTCCAATTTATGAATCATTTGATTTTAATGATGAAGGGAAAGCTTTTTTTGTTCAGTGGTATTCTGATTGGACAGCTTCTTTAGCATCTATAGAATAATTTAATAAAGCATTATTTATAAGTCAGTTATTAAAAATAAAGAAACAAAGATGAAATATATTTTCTTTTTATCTATTTTTTTGATTTTCTCCTCTTGTAACACAAATCAATCTCATTATGGAGAAATAATTACTAGTGAAAATATTGTTGATTATTCTAAGGCAAAGGAGTTAGTGATTAATAAAGGTAAAATTTCTACAAAAATTGAGGGTACGATTCTAGAGACATGTGCAAAGAAAGGTTGTTGGATTAGGCTAAAGGCAGATAATGATACTTTGTTTGTGAGATTCAAGGACTATGGTTTTTTTGTTCCTACTTCTGGGGTTGAGGGGAAAACAGCAATACTTCAAGGAGAGGCCACCTATGAAACATTAGAAGTAGAAGAAGTTAGACATTATGCTGAAGATGCTGGAAAATCAAAAGAAGAAATAGAATTAATTACTGAACCAGAATATATTTTTTCTTTTACTGCTACTGGTGTAATTATTGAGGATTAGTATTATATTCAATTTTCACCATTACTTCATTTCTTCTATTAAATACTTTATATGGACTATTATATGAAACGAAGTATGGACTTCCAATATGCTTTACATCTAATTCATTTAATTTGTCATATAATACATTAGAATAATTTTTTACTTTTTTTCGATTACCCCAGCCACCAAATCTAACTGATGCATAGTGACCAGCTTTTGATTCATAAATTTTTATTTTGTCATCATTAGGTTTAGAAATATTCTCCATATTAAATTTTGCAGGCATAACAAATTCCATTGCATTTGTATTATCCTGATTACTTAAATAAACCGGCGTTGTCATAGCAATTTTTTCATTATTACTATTATTCCCACTTATATATTTAAATAATTTCATAAAGTTATTGTTAGAGCCATTTTCAGACAAAACTTTAGCCTTAATAACCGGAGGATAGTATCTAATTTCAAAATTATTATCTTTAATAACTACTTCATATTTTTGGGTTTCATAATCAGCACTCATAATTAATAATTGGAATACAAATAGAATTAAGTATTTCATTTTTTATTCTTTCAATATTTTAATGTTTTTATATTTATTTGATATAATATCTTTTATGTGTAACACATAAATTCCATAATCAAAATCAGAGAAATCAATTGTTTTATTATTTGTTTGCAAAATTTTCCTACCATTTATATCAAAGACACTTATATTAATATCATTCATATAATTTATGTATAGTTTATGAGATACTGGATTTGGATAATAATTTAGATCAAATTCAATTTCTTCAACATTAACACTTAATGTACTATCATTCCATTTCCATATTCCACCAGATAGAGCATTTTGATTAAATCCGCCAGACCATCCAATTTGTTCATTTAGAAAATCAACATATGTGTGTTGTGTTGTATCAATTGGATTCCAATTATATCCACCATCATTGCTAAAAGATGAGCCAGCTCCAGTTGTATAAACTATATCTGTTCCCTCAATGAAACATAAACCATTTGTATAAACAGTGCCTGAAATTGTAATCTGATTCCAAGAAACTCCTGAATTTGTTGATCTATAAACATTACCTGAATTATCAACTATAATACCATTATTTGAATCACTAAATGAAACATCCCCATTAACTTCAGCACTGCCAAAATCTGAAATTGGTGTATCATAAACTGACCAGTTATCTCCTCTATCTGTTGAGTGGTACAGTCTACCTCTATTAGTGGAATACCAGACATTATCCCCTACAACTTCAATCTGTCTAACATAACCATACTCACCTGTAAGTGGATTTGGAATTGAACTTCCAGGAACTTGAGACCAGTTATTACCACCATCACTGGTCACATAAAGTTCAAATTCTCCATTAATTGGATCACCTTGGGCAAAACCAACATTGTCATCCCAAAAATAAACTACGTTAGCAAATGATGAACTTGTATCATAGCTAGCACTATCTTGTCTGTTCCATGTGCTACCACCATCAGTTGTTTGAAATATACCACCGGTATCTCCAGTAGCTCTTGGATATGCCACAAGCCATGCTTTATTATAATCATAGGCATGAATCATAGATATTCCTAGGCTTTCATTTGATATGTCAATTGTTCCGGAGTTCCATGTGTCTCCACTATTATTAGTTCTTGTGAATTCTTGAACATTGTCTCCGGATCCACTTCCATCATAAGATGTTCCCCAAACTATGTTCTCATTGACTATTGAGATGTAATTAATACCTCTGGATTGATCATTAAAAGTAGTATTTTGTAAAATCCATTCACCAGTTGGCTCAACAGAAACATTAATATAGTCTTGTTTTGTTAATGTCTCCGTAGATGAACTATTTGATACGGTCAAAGTAACATCATATGATCCAATTGAAGAGTATAAAATTCCTGGGGGATTTTCACCTTGATAAGTACTTGGTGAGCCACCTTCAAATGTCCATTCCCAATTATCACCTCCTACTGAATAATTTGAAAAGTTTACTGATTGACCTTCATAGACTATTTGTGGTGAAGCAGTAAATGCCGGGATAGGATCATTAGTGTCTGGAAGAACACATAATAAAGCAGCATATGCATCTATTCGATTTCCAATATTTTGATTAATATCTACTCCACTACTAATTAAACAGTCTAAAATTTCAGTTGGAGTTTTACTTGGATTAACGCTAAGCATTAATCCAACTAGACCTGCTGCAAATGGGGCAGCCATAGATGTTCCACCAAATTTTGCATAACTATTTAAATCATTTGTATATACAGTACTTAATAATCCTCCATTTGAAAAACCACCTGGAGAAGCTATATCAACCCATGCGGGAAATCCAGTATTATAGTTTGAAAATGATGATTTAGTATCATCACTATCAACTGATCCAACTCCAATAACATTAGTATAGGCTGCAGGGTAGAAAAGAGTACTAGTATTGTCATTTCCAGCGGCACCAACAAAAACAATCTCAGGGTAACTATTGATTAATTCTTGCATTGCATTTGATGAATTTTCAGATCCATAAGACATACTGACTACATTTGCTCCATTTTCGCACGCCCACTGTACACCTGAATATCCATTATAAGTTATCTCTGGATTTTGTGAATCTCCAGTGGCTTTAACCGCTATTAATTCTGAATTTCCTCCTAATGATGCTATTCCAGTAACATTATTAATTTCAGCAGTTGCCAAACCTGCACAATGTGTCCCATGAGACCATGATGAGCTTTGCTGATAAGTTTGTGGAGGGGTTGGGTCATAGTCCTCGTCTGCAATATCTATTTGTTTGTAAACACTAAGATCAGTGTGGCTTGTTGCTATTGCATTATCAACAATGGCTATTTTAATATTTGAATTCCCAAGACTAAGATCCCATGCATCTTCAGAATTTACCAATGTATGATACCATTTATTTGTTCCATTATGATAGCTATCATTAGGCACAAAAATATTCTTATATATAGGCTCTTTTTCAGCATACAAAATAATTGAAAGATCATTTAATTTTTCAATCAAATCATCAATAAGCTCATTTTCTAAAAAAACAATTCTATATATTTTTTGTAATTCTCTTTTGTTTGTAAAATAACTAGGCCTTTCAAATTTAAGAACATTAATTTCATTGAAGATATTCTCTATTTCTGGATAATTTTCAATATTGTCAATCAAACCTACTCCATCAAAAGTCTTTTCAGCATCATCCAAATTAACTTCAATAAATTCATTAAGTTTAAATACAATTGTTCCATCTAAAAATTCTGAGTTAAACTCTTGTCCTATTGTAATAGATGTAAACAGAAAAAATAAAACTAATATTTTTTTCATTTAGTTATTTACTTTTAATCTAATAACTATAGCGCCTCCTCGTGCAGCACCTCCATATCTATTCGTGGCAGCAAGTGATCTCAATATGGTTATACTTTTAATTTGTTGAGGATCAATAAAAGTAGGACAATCAGTATAAAGAATTCCATCTACATCATATACTGCATATGCTTGATTATTCATTGACATACTTCCACCTCTTATTATAATTTTAGGAGATGTGTTTCCTACATTGTTTCCAATTACTTTAACTCCTGGAAACTTGCCAACAATTACATCAATTAGCGTTAAAGCCATTGGAGAAATAGCTGATTTTGAAGTTGATGATGTAGTTCCACTAGTTGATGAACAACTAATTAAAATAGAGACTAATACTATAGAGAAAATTCTTTTCATAAAATTGTTAAGTTAAGAAAGCAGATTATTTTTTTACTAAATTAAAGAAAGACAATTTTTGTGCCAAAATTTATTGATTTATAATTTGTTTGGTAACATATAATTTCCATCCAAAAATAATCATTTGAGTTTTTGATGCTTTTGATAGATCTAATCTTCTCTTTGTATAATTTGGAAGGAATATTCTATTTAATAATGCCAATAACTTAAATAAAATAGTTTTCATAGTTGATAAAATTAAATATAATTAGTTACAATTAAATTATATTTGTAAAAAAAATGATGAGGTCAGGTCTTATAATCTTCACAATTTTATTGTTTTCCAATAATATTTTGGGGCAAGGAAGTTTTGGACCTCCTTCAAATCCAACTTACGGTAATGTTCAGTCAGATATTCCTCAGGAATATTACCAGGATGCTAATGACGTGTCTGGTGAAGATTTAAAAGAAGCAATCCATCAAATTATTAGTAATCATGTAGTTTTTCCCTACACATCTTCTTCGACAGATACTTGGGATATACTCGAGCAATCTGATCAAGACCCAGCAAACAATGACAATATTCTTCTAATCTATACAGGACGTTCCCAAGATAAGGGGTATAGAGACGGATGTAATTGTTACTCTAATTATGAAAATGGAACTCATAATAATTCTTGGAATAGGGAGCACGTGTGGCCAAAATCTCATGGATTCCCTGATCAGGATGATATTGCATATACAGACGTTCACAATTTAAAACCCTGTGATAGATCAGTAAATTCCTCGAGAGGTACAAAAGATTTTGATAACGGGGGCAGTCAACATGCAGAAGCAACTGAATGTTTTAATGACAGTGATAGCTGGGAACCCGGAGACTCTGTAAAGGGTGATATAGCAAGGATTGTTTTTTATATGGTTGTAAGATATGATCCCGGATATGATCATAATAATAATGCTTTTGATTTAGAACTTGTTGACTATACAACTCCTAATAATACTGATCCTATTTTAGGCAAACTCTCATCGTTACTTCAATGGCACACTGACGATCCGGTAGATGACTATGAAATAAACAGAAATAGTGTTATTTATAGCTATCAAGAAAATAGAAATCCTTTTATTGATCATCCTAATTTGGTAAATTTCATATGGGGTGATAATTATGGAGAAGAGTGGAATGAAAGTTTAAGTATTACAAATTTAGACTCTGAAGATGATTTTAAGATATACCCTAATCCAACCAATGGAGAGATTTTCTTTAGCTCAATATTAAATAACTCAAAAATTGAGATTTATTCAGAAATAGGAAAAAGAGTATATGACATTGAAAATTTTAACACTAACAAAATTGAATTACTATTGTCTAGTGGAATATATATTATGAAAATCAGAAAAAATAATAAAATCTTATATAAAAAAATTATTATTAATTAAACTTTAATTAGAATGCATTTATTATGGATGTTTATTGGTTTTATTCTACTGGTTATCGGAGGTGAATTTATAGTAAGATCCTCTGTAGCTCTATCTTTAAAGCTAAATCTCTCAAAGCTAGTAATAGGAATGACAGTTGTAGCATTTGCGACATCACTGCCTGAACTTATAGTAAGTATTAATGCAGCTATTAATGATTCTCCATCTATAGCAATAAACAATGTAATTGGTTCAAACATAGCAAATATAGGATTAGTTTTAGGCCTTACATGTATTATAGGAAACATGTATGTTGAAAAATCATTTTATAAAATTGATTGGCCAGTAATGTTTATTTTTTCAATTATCTTATATGTTATAATTGCAAGAGATAATATCATTGATCAATATGATGGTATAGTTTTATTTTCCCTTTTAATTATATTTATAATCTTTATACTTAGGTCTTCTTTAAAAACATATCAGCAGGATTCTATTGACAATAATTTAATTCATTCAACAAATTTTAAAATAATTTTATGGCTAATTATAGCTTCACTTTCGCTTTATTATGGAGCTGAATGGTTAGTCTATGGCGCTATTAATTTTGCTGAGCAAATTGGAGTAAGTGAGGCTGTTATTTCTGTTTCTATTGTTGCTATTGGAACTAGTATTCCTGAATTAGCAACATCTCTTCTTGCAATAGCAAAAAATGAAAAAGGAATTTCTTTAGGAAATTTAATAGGATCAAATATTTTTAATATAGGTTCTGTATTAGGAATAACTTCAATTATTAAGCCTATTGTGGTTGATGATACAGAAATTTTAAGCAGAGATATTATATGGATGCTAGTTTTCGCTTTGCTAGTATTACTAATAGCTCTTTTACCAAAGAAAAATGTTATTGGAAAAATTAAAGGCTTTTTTCTGTTATTTCTATACTCAATATTTATTTTATTAGCATTTGCATCATAATTATTAAAACTATTATGCAGATTTAACAGTTTTAATAATTATTGCTGCAATTTTGTATGGATCACCATTGGAAGATGGACGTCTATCTTCAAGCCATCCCTTATATCCATTTTCTACAGTCATAATAGGAATTCTTATAGAAGCTCCTCTGTCAGAAACTCCATAACTAAATTCATGAATTGATTGTGTTTCATGCTTGCCTGTCAATCTTTGATCATTGAATGCGCCATAAACGGCAATATGCTCTTTAACTACGGGCCTAAATGCTTCACAAATTTTTTCATATGTTTCTTTTGATCCACATGTTCTCAGAGTTGTATTTGAAAAATTTGCATGCATTCCTGAACCATTCCAGTCTGTATCTCCAAGAGGTTTTGGATGATACTCAATTGCTAAGCCATATTCTTCAGCAAGTCTTTCAAGTAAATATCTAGCAACCCACATTTCATCTCCAGACTTTGCAGCACCTTTAGCAAAAGTTTGAAACTCCCATTGACCTGCTGCTACTTCAGCATTAGTGCCTTCAACATTTATACCAGCATCTAAACATATGTCTAGGTGTCTGTCCATAACTTCTCTTCCAAAATTATTCTTTGCACCTACTGAACAATAAAATTGACCTTGAGGTGTATCGTCCTTAGGGAATCCAATTGGAAGATTTGTTTCAGGGTCCCAAAGAAAATATTCTTGTTCAAAACCAAACCAAAAATCATCATCGTCATCATCAATATTGGCTCTACCATTTGATTCATGAGCACTACCATCAGAGTTTAAAACCTCGTTCATAACCAGCCATCCATTTTTTCTAACGGGATCGGGATATATAGCTACAGGTTTTAATAAACAATCGGATGATCCACCCTCAGCCTGTTGAGTTGAGCTTCCATCAAAAGCCCACATAGAACAGCTTTCTAATTTGCCATCAAAATCTTCAACGACTTTGGTTTTGCTTCTTAGGTTTTGTGTTGGTTTATAACCATCTAACCAAATATACTCCAATTTAGATTTACTCATTTTACTCATTTTTTTGAGATTAAAAATATATGATTAACAACTAAATCAATATATCAAATTATTTATTTATTGTTAAATTTTTTTTTTTACTTTCTAAACTTTTTATAAACATTATAAAAATTAAAATTTATAGGGATAGTTAAGTAGTTAGAATTGAAAATCTCTATATAAATGTTAATAACGATTATAATCTATATTTACTTTTAAGAAATCTTATCACTAATTCATCACGATCTTAAAAATTTCTTTAATACTTTTGTTGGCATATTTCAGGTGAATGCATAGTAATAATTTAAACGAAAGATATTCTCGTAGAGGAGTTTCAGCATCAAAGGAAGATGTACATAATGCTATAAAGAAAATAGATAGAGGTTTATTCCCCAAAGCTTTTTGTAAAGTTGTGCCAGATTATTTAACTAATGATGAAAAGTATTGCTTAGTTATGCATGCTGATGGAGCTGGAACAAAAAGTTCTTTAGCATATATGTATTGGAAAGAAACGGGTGATATTTCTGTTTGGAAGGGAATTGCTAAGGATGCATTGATTATGAACATTGATGATCTAATATGCGTAGGAGTAACTGATAATATACTGCTTTCATCAACTATAGGAAGAAATAAAAATTTAATTAATGGAGAGGTTATTTCAGCTATCATTAATGGAACTGAAGAATTAATAGAAGATTTAAATACACATGGAATAAGCATCAAATTAACTGGAGGTGAAACTGCTGATGTTGGAGATTTAGTGCGTACAATTATTGTTGATTCAACAGTTATAGGCAGAATTAAAAGATCGGATGTGATTGATAATTCAAATATAGAGGAGGGTAATGTTATTGTTGGATTATCATCATTTGGTCAGTCAACTTATGAAAATCAATATAATAGTGGCATAGGAAGTAATGGATTAACATCGGCAAGACATGATGTGTTCAACAAAATTTTAGCAGAAAAATATCCGGAAAGTTATGATCCATTGGTTCCAGATGATCTAGTATATTCTGGATCTATAAGTTTAGATCAAGTATTTGATGGTGTTGATTTAGATGCTGGTAAATTAGTTTTATCACCAACAAGAACTTATGCTCCAATAATAAAGTCAATACTGGAAGAATGCGATAAAAAATTAATTAAAGGAATTGTTCATTGTAGTGGAGGAGCACAAACAAAAATTCTCCATTTTATTTCTGAAAACTTACATGTAATTAAGAACAACATGTTTGATCCACCAATGCTTTTTAAACTGATTCAAAAAGAATCTAAAACAACTTGGCATGAAATGTATAAAGTTTTTAATTGTGGTCACAGAATGGAGTTATATGTAGAACCCCAAATTGCAGATGAAATAATAAACATTTCAGGGAGATTTAATGTTGAGGGTAGAATTATTGGAAAAGTTGAAAAATCGAACTCAAAGAAACTAACAATAAAATCTCAATTTGGGGATTTTCAATATTAGTTGATTGCATAATCTCTATCCATAATTTATTGTATTTTTACAATTCAAGAGTTTTGATGTGTTAGAAAAATTAGAAAATCTCGAAAATCGATTTAAAGAATTAAGTGATTTGATGATTAAACCAGAAATTTTATCAGATCAAAAGCAGTACATTAAGCTTTCCAAAGAATATAAAGAATTAAAAAAAATTATTGATAAGGGACAAGACTATAAGTCTATACTATCAAATATTTCAGAAGCTCAAGAAATAATTTCAAATGAAAAAGATGAGGAGATGCTGGAAATTGCAAAAATTCAATTGAGTGAATCTAAGGAAGAACTTTCAAAATTTGAAGAAGAATTGAAATTATTGTTAATACCTAAGGATCCAGATGATTCAAAGAATGTAGTAATGGAAATTAGAGCTGGAACTGGTGGAGATGAAGCAAGTATATTTGCAGGAGATTTATATAGGATGTATTCAAAATATAGTGAAAGTAAAGGATGGAAAGTAAATTTGGTAGATTTTAATGAGGGAACATCAGGAGGATATAAGGAAATAATTTTTGATATTAGTGGAGAGGAAGTATATGCTAACTTAAAATTTGAAGCAGGCGTACATAGGGTGCAGAGAGTACCTCAAACTGAGACTCAAGGAAGGGTGCATACCAGTGCTGCTACGGTTATTGTTTTGCCAGAAGCAGAAGAATTTGATGTTGATTTAAATATGCAGGATGTAAGAATTGAAAGAACTACATCAACAGGTCCTGGAGGTCAATCTGTGAATACTACATATTCTGCTATAAGACTTCATCACGAACCATCAGGAATTACTGTTAGTTGTCAAGATCAAAAATCTCAACATAAAAATTTAGATAAAGCTTTAAAAGTTTTAAGAGCTAGATTATATGAATTGGAAGTCGAAAAAAGACGTTCTGAAGAATCCTTAAAAAGGAAGAGTATGGTATCTTCTGGTGATAGAAGTGCAAAGATTAGAACATATAATTATCCTCAAGGAAGAATTACAGAGCATAGAATAGGAATGACATTGTATGATTTGCCAAAAGTAATAAATGGAGATATTCAAAAGATTATCGATGAATTAATGTTAGCTGAAAATTCAGAAATATTAAATTCAAGCAACTAATAAACAATAGTGGAAGTATTAAAAATAGTTAATCAAATTAAATCTAAAAGATCTTTTTTATGTGTGGGTCTTGACGTTGATCTAGAAAAAATTCCAAAATTTTTACTTGACAAGGATGATCCGATTTTTGAATTTAACAAATCAATAATTGATAATACACATATGTACTGCATTGCATATAAACTTAACACAGCTTTTTATGAAGCATATGGTATTAAGGGCTGGAAAGCTTTAGAGAAAACAATTAATTATATAAACAAAAATTATTCTGAAATTTTTACAATTGCTGATGCTAAAAGAGGCGATATTGGAAACACAAGCAGAATGTATGCCAGGTCTTTTTTTGAACAATTAAATTTTGATAGTATTACTGTAAATCCATATATGGGGAGAGATTCCGTTGAGCCGTTTTTAGAATATAATGACAAGAACACTATTATATTAGCACTGACCTCAAATGAAGGATCTAAAGATTTGCAATTAATATCAACTGCAAATGACTATGTTTTTATGGATTTAATTAAATCTTCGAAGACCTGGAATAATTCAAAAAATTTAATGTATGTCATAGGTGCTACAAAGACAGAATATCTTGAAGAAATTAGAAAAATAATTCCTGATAATTTTCTGTTAATTCCTGGTATTGGAGCTCAAGGAGGTAACTTAAAGGAAGTTTGTAAAAAGACAATAAATAATAATATAGGTATTATTATAAATTCTTCTAGGGGTATCATTTATTCTGGTAATGATGAAAATTTTGCTCAAGCAGCTGAAAAAGAAGCAATAAGTCTAAAAAAACAAATGGAGGAAATATTAATTGATTCTAAATTAATATAGAATGGGACATCATCACGATCATCATCATCATTCTTCGAATAACATAAAAGTTGCTTTTTTTTTAAATTTTGCATTTACTATTTTAGAGATAATTGGAGGTCTTTATGTAAATAGTATTGCAATTATATCAGATGCAATACATGATTTAGGAGATACAATTTCTTTGGGAACTTCATGGTATTTAGAAGAAAAATCTTACAAGAAATCTAACAAGAAATTTTCTTTTGGATATAAAAGGTTTTCACTATTAGGAGCCCTTATAAATAGTGTTATACTAATTATTGGCTCTTTATATGTTATAACTGAAGCTGTTGGAAGAATTCTAGAACCTGAACATACTGACGCAAAGGGTATGATCTTTTTTGCAGTAATTGGCGTATTAGTTAATGGATATGCTGCATGGAAATTAAGCAGTGGGAAAACCATGAATGAGAAGGTAGCTTCTTGGCATTTAGTTGAGGATGTGTTGGGATGGGTTGCTGTTCTAGTTGTGGGAATAATTTTAAATTTTAAAGATATACATTATCTAGATCCAGCGTTATCTCTTTTAATAACAATTTACATTTTATGGAATGTATTTATTAGACTAAAACAGACTCTTTTTATTTTTTTACAAGGAGTTCCAGAAGATTTAGATATAAATGAAATTGAATCAAAAATTCTAAACATTGACTTTGTAAATTCAATTCATCATATGCATGTATGGTCATTGGAAGGAGAGCATAATGTATTTACTGCTCATATTAAGATAGATGATAATTCAAATTTAAATAATTTTAAAAAGGTGAAATTTGATGTGAAGGATATTTTGAAGGAATACAAATTTGAGCATTATACGGTTGAGGTTGAATTTAATGATGAAAATTGTGATTTAGATGATAATTAATTTGCTCAGTATTTTAAGGGAAAATAAATTGATAGTCTTCATTTTATGTGCTACTATTTTTTCTTGTTCAGAATATAAGACATCAAATAACAATAATTTTATCACTGTTCTAGGAATAGCTCAGGACGCAGGATATCCGCATATTGGGTGTAAAAAAGATTGTTGTAATAAAAATATAGGAGATAATAAATACTATGTAACTAGCATTGGACTTACCGATATTGAGAATGGCAAGTATTATTTATTTGAGGCTACTCCTGATATTGGTGAACAAATCAAATATTTAAAAAGTGGTGTTACAAATAAAAAATTAATTGATGGAATATTATTAACGCATGCACATATAGGTCACTATTCTGGATTAATGTATTTAGGCAGAGAGGCTCTAGGAGCTAATAAAATTCCAATTTATACCATGCCAAGAATGAAAAATTTTTTAGAGAACAATGGCCCCTGGAGTCAATTGATCTCATTAGACAATATCGATTTAAAGGAAATAAATCATAATCAAAACATTCAATTATCAAATGAGTTAATAGTAAAACCTTTTAATGTTCCTCATCGTGATGAATTTTCTGAAACGGTTGGGTATAAAATAATAGGGAAGAATAAGTCGGCGCTCTTTATTCCTGATATTGACAAATGGGATCTGTGGAAAAAGAGTATTGTAGACGAGGTAAAATCTGTTGATTATGCATTTTTAGATGCTACTTTTTTTAGTGGAGATGAAATTAATAGATCTATGAAGGAAATTCCTCATCCTTTTGTTTTAGAGACTATAGATATTTTTATGGATGAAGATTTAGGCACAAAAAATAAAATACATTTCATACATTTTAATCATACTAACCCATTATTGAATCAAAAAATAAATCTCAGAGATAGTATATTAAAATTAGGATTTAATTTTGCAAAGTTTGGCGATAAATACAATTTGTAGATTAAAAATAATTAACTTTATTCTTTAATACAATTTTTAATACTATGGAAAATCAATGTAAATGTACGTGTGAGGCTTGTGTAAACGGTGATTGCACGAATTGCTCTTGTGAAGAATGTTCTTGTGAAGAATGTTCCTGTTAATTAACAAATATTTTATAGCTATAATTATTAGTTTATCCCTATTTGAACAAGCTACCAATTGGCTTCTTCTTTAATTCATTCTCTTTCTATTTCGTCCATTAAAAACTTTTCCCATCCTGGAGTAGAAGATTTTTCTTCATCAACAATTT
>JACKQG010001066.1_pt1 | contig 38564 bp, 31 predicted proteins | sample 8237621 | NCBI WGS metagenome assembly JACKQG01 (sample SAMN15677084, study PRJNA649215) | marine metagenome | biome: marine; feature: Black Sea; material: saline water; isolation source: suspended particulate matter (SPM) from the Black Sea western gyre | collected 2013-06-09/2013-06-10 | depth... | reverse complement strand
CGCAGGCGTCCCGCCTGCCTTGTCCAAAAAGCAAACTGAAGGTGGCATTACTCGGGAAGTTCGCCCTACTTGTTTGTGTGATGCCAACGGAGTGTGTATTTGAAATTTTTCCACGCATTGCAAGAAACATTTCCAAGGCTTGGAATCCTGTTCAGAAAACCTCGTAACGAGCGGGCCGCCGGCCTCGAAAACAGGTGCGAACCCCCTGTTTTTATAAAAATGTGCGGACAGATTTGTAATTTTTAATTTTCATAAACCTATAAAAGTAAAAGCCTTGCGCAACTAATGATACAAATATGTAACATTTTAAGCGGTGAATACATATTTGGGTTTTGCGGTTTGACCAACGGCAGAAATATTGTAATCTTCACATTGAATTTTTGTCGAAAAAGATAAAGGTGTAGCCATGAATTTGAATGAAGCATATCCAAAAGGATTTCCGAAACCGCAGGGACTTTACCATGCGGACAACGAGCACGATGCCTGCGGCGTCGGGTTTATTTGTAACCTTCATGGAAAAAAGTCGCACGACATCATCCAGAGCGGGATTGAAATTCTAGTGCGCCTCACCCATCGCGGGGCGGTGGGCTCCGATCCGATGACCGGTGACGGCGCGGGAATTCTGCTGCAGATTCCGCACGCCCTTTATCAGCGCGAATGTTCAAAACTCGGGTTTGAACTGCCCGCCCCGAAAGAATACGGCACCGGTCTAGTCTTCCTTCCGCAGGACGAGGCGCAGCGCAAGGAGTGCATGCAGGTTCTCGAAAAATCGGTCGAAGCCGAGGGGCAGGTTCTACTGGGCTGGCGCGAGATGCCGACCTGTAACGAAACGATTGGCAAGACCGCCAAGAATTCCGAACCGCGCATCTGGCAGATTTTTATTGGCCGCGGCAAAGGCGTCAACGACGAGCGCCACTTCGACCGCATGCTCTATATCATCCGCAAGGTGGCTGAAAACGCGATTTTTGAATCCAAGCTGGCGGATAAAGACGATTTTTACATCCCGACGCTCACCTGCCGGATCATTATCTACAAAGGGCTGTTGCTTCCCGAGCAGATCAGCGCCTACTACCCCGACCTGCTGGATCCGGAGTTCGAAAGCGCGCTGGCCATTGTGCATCAGCGCTACAGCACCAATACCTTCCCGGCCTGGAAACTGGCCCAGCCCTTCCATGTGCTCTGTCACAACGGCGAAATCAACACGTTGCGCGGAAACTTCAACTGGATGAACGCCCGGCAGGGTCTGTTCAAATCCGATTTGTTCGGCGAAAACATCGACCGGCTCTTCCCGATCATTCAGCCGAGCCTGTCGGACTCCGCGTCGCTCGACCAGGCGGTCGAATTGCTCTATCACACCGGCCGCTCGCTGCCGCACGTGATGATGATGCTGATTCCCGAAGCGTGGCAGAACCACAAGACCATGAGCGCGGAGAAAAAAGCGTTCTATGAGTATCACTCCTGCCTGATGGAGCCCTGGGACGGCCCGGCCTCGATTCCGTTCACCGATGGCACCTGCCTCGGGGCCATTCTCGACCGCAACGGTCTGCGCCCCTCGCGCTACACCGTCACCAAAGACGGCTATGTGATCATGGGCTCGGAAACCGGCATTGTGGATATCGATCCTGAAAACGTGGAGTACAAAGGCCGCCTCGAGCCGGGCCGTATGTTCCTTGTCGACATGGAAAAAGGGCGCATTGTTCCGGACGAGGAGATCAAACACGAAATCGCGACCCAGCAACCCTATGGAGAGTGGCTGGACCAGAATCTCGTCAGCCTGAATGCGCTGCCCGAAACCGTTGTTCAAAAGCCGAAGCCCGAAACACGGGTGCAGCGCCAGCGGTTGTTCGGCTACACGATGGAAGACCTCAACCATCTGCTGGCCCCGATCGCGAAAAATGGCATAGAGACCACCGGCTCGATGGGAACCGACACGCCGCTGGCCGTGCTCGCGGATAAACCGCAAATGCTCTACAACTACTTTAAGCAGCTCTTTGCGCAAGTAACCAATCCTCCGCTCGACGCCATCCGTGAGGAGTGCATCACCTCGCTGCTGACCAACATCGGCGCGGGGCAGGATCTGTTTGCAGAAACCCCGTTGCACTGTCAGCAACTCAAAATCGAGCAACCAATTCTGACCAACGAAGCGATGGCCAAAATCAAGGCGCTGGATCAAGACGGCCTCAAACCCGTCACCCTGCCGATTCTCTACAACGTGAACGCGGGCGGCAAAGGCCTTCAGCGCGCGCTGACCGAGCTTTGCAACAAAGCCTCTGAAGCCATTGAAGAGGGCGGCACCCTGCTGATCCTTTCGGATCGAACCGCCGACCGGAAAAAAGCGCCGATCCCGGCCCTGCTGGCGACCAGCGCGCTACACCATCACTTGATCCGCAAACTGCAGCGCAACCAGTGCGCACTGATTGTAGAAAGTGGAGAGCCGCGCGAAGTGCACCACTTCGCTCTGCTCTTTGGTTTCGGCGTCGGCGCCGTCAATCCCTATCTTGTTTTTGAAACCCTCGAGGCGATGATTGAAGACAACACCCTCGAAGAAATCAGCATCGAAAAAGCCACCAATAATTTTCTCAAAGGGGTCAACAAGGGGCTTCTCAAAACAATGTCGAAAATGGGGATTTCAACCCTGCACAGCTATCGCGGAGCGCAGATTTTTGAAGCGATCGGCCTCAGTAGCAAGGTAATCTCCACCTATTTCACCGGCACGGCCTCGCGGATTGAAGGCATTGATCTGGACGGGATCGCGACGGAAGTAGCGGCCCGCCACGCCAAGGCCTGGCCCAAACGCACTATCCCGCACACGCTTCCGCTCGAACCGGGCGGAGCCTATAAATGGCGGCGCAACGGCGAAGACCACATTCTCAACCCGCTGGCCATTTCCAAACTGCAGGAAGCCGTGCGAACCGACAGCATTGAGCGCTATCGCGAGTTTGCAGGAATGATCAATGAAGAAAGCAGCAACCTCTGCACCCTGCGCAGTCTGCTTCAATTTAAAAAAGACCGTCCGCCCGTTCCGCTGCGCGAAGTGGAAAGCTGGAATAAAATCGTGACGCGCTTCAAAACCGGCGCCATGTCCTACGGTTCGATTAGTCAGGAAGCGCATGAGACGCTCGCGATTGCCATGAACCGTATCGGCGGCAAGAGCAACTGCGGCGAAGGCGGCGAAGACCCCGACCGGTTTGATGTCGATATCACCGGCGACTTGCGGCGTAGCGCCATCAAACAGGTAGCCTCCGGCCGCTTCGGCGTCACCAGCAACTACCTGACCAACGCCGACGAAATTCAGATTAAAATGGCGCAGGGCGCGAAGCCCGGCGAAGGTGGACAGCTCCCCGGCCATAAAGTGAAACCGTGGATCGCGCGAACCCGTCACTCCATGCCGTATGTGACGCTCATTTCTCCGCCGCCGCATCACGACATCTATTCGATCGAAGACCTCGCGCAGCTGATTCACGACCTGAAGAACGCGAATCCGTCCGCGCGCATCAACGTCAAACTCGTCTCCGAGGTTGGCGTTGGCACCATCGCCGCCGGCGTCTCCAAAGGTAAGGCCGACGTCGTGCTGATCAGCGGCTACGACGGGGGAACCGGCGCATCGCCGCAGTCGTCGATCAAGCACGCAGGACTTCCTTGGGAACTCGGTCTGGCCGAAACCCAGCAGACTCTGGTGCTCAACAATCTGCGCACCCGCATCCGGGTCGAGTGCGACGGCAAGCTGCTCACTGGCCGCGACGTCGCCGTCGCCGCCCTGCTCGGTGCCGAGGAATTCGGTTTTGCGACCGGTCCGATCATCACGATGGGATGCATCATGATGCGCGTGTGCCATCTCAACACCTGCCCCGTCGGGATCGCGACACAGGACCCCGAACTGCGCAAGAAATTCTGCGGCAAGCCGGAGTATGTGGTGAACTACTTCCGCTTCATTGCCGAAGAGTTGCGCGAAATCATGGCTGAACTCGGGTTCCGCACCCTCGACGATATGGTCGGTCATGTTGAACAGCTCGAAACCAAAAAGGCGATCGAGCACTGGAAAGCCAAAGGACTCGACTTCTCGAAAATTCTCTCCACGGAGCACATCAATCCGATGGCGGGCACCCGCTGTATCGATTCGCAGGACCACGGCCTCGGCGGGGCGCTCGACCACAATCTGATCGCCCGCTCGCAGGCGGCGCTGCGCCGTTCCGAACCGGTCGTCATCGACGTGAAGATTGAAAACACCAACCGCACCATCGGCGCCATGCTCAGCCATGAAATCTCGAAACGCCATGGCGAAGACGGACTGCCCGATGATCTGATCAAGATCAACTGCACCGGTTCGGCCGGTCAGAGCTTCGGCGCATTCGGTGCAAAGGGCATCACCCTGCGCATTGAGGGCGACGCCAACGACTACTTCGGCAAGGGTCTTTCCGGCGCGAAGCTGATCGTCTATCCGCCGAAGGTCTCCACCTTCAAGGCTGAAGAAAACATTCTGATCGGCAACGTCGCGCTCTACGGCGCGGTGAAGGGCGAGGCCTACATTAACGGACTCGCGGGCGAACGGTTCTGCGTGCGTAACAGCGGGGCCCAAACCGTTGTTGAAGGTATCGGCGACCACGGCTGCGAATATATGACCGGCGGCAAAACCGTCATTCTCGGCCCGACAGGCCGCAACTTCGCGGCCGGGATGTCCGGCGGAATCGCGTATGTCCTCGACGAGGCGGGCGACTTTATTGAAAACCGCTGCAACCCCGAGATGGTCGACTTTGATCCGCTCACCGAAGACGACATTGAATTTCTGCGCGGAATCATCGAGCGGCATCTGGAATACACGGGAAGCGCGATCGCGAAACGCCTTCTGGATCAGTGGGAAAAGACGCTGAGCAAATTCATCAAAGTGATGCCGGTCGATTACAAACGTGCACTCGCCCTGCTTGCCAGCGAACAGTTCGCGGGAGAATAAGAGGGGATGGCCATAGGCTATAGACCTTAGACTTTAGGAAGAAAAACAATAGCGGGAGAAACAGGAATGGACCCAAAGCTAAAGTCCAAAGCCTTTTTAAAACAATGAGAGATCACCGAAAACTGAAAGCGTTTGAACTAGCGGACAAGCTGGCGTTGTTAACGTACAGTGAAACCAAAGCGTTTCCTCGCGAAGAAGTTTTTGGACTAACCTCTCAACTTCGGCGCGCCGGAGTTTCCGTTCCCTCAAACATCGTTGAGGGTTGTGCTCGGAATACAGAGAAAGATTATCTTCGTTTTCTGGACGATGCTTACGGCTCTGCCAAAGAGGTGGAGTATCAGGCCTCGCTCGCTCGCCGACTTAGTTATTTGAAAACAACTCATTTGGAAGAAGCGGCGGCGGAAGTCGCGCGCGTATTAAACGCTTTAATAAATTCATTACGAAAAGGCGGAGATTAAGGTTCAAAACCTAAAGCCTACGGTCTATAGCCAAAAGCCTTCCCTATAGTCCAAAGCCTAAGGTCTAAAGCCTTCTCCGTCTCCGAAGGAGACGTATCATGGGTAAGCCAACAGGGTTTAAAGAATACAAACGGCAGAACGCGGCAGAGCGTCCGGTCGACGAACGCATTCAGGACTACGAAGAGGTTTACGAACCGTTTCCTGAATACAAACTGCAACGTCAGGCGGCGCGGTGCATGAATTGCGGCGTCCCCTTCTGCCACATCGGCTGCCCGCTCGGAAACATCATTCCCGAGTTCAACGACCTCACCTATAAAGGCCGCTGGAAACAGGCGTGGGAAATGCTATCCGCCACCAACAACTTTCCCGAATTCACCGGCCGCCTCTGCCCCGCTCCGTGCGAAGAAGCCTGCGTGCTCGGCATCAACGAGCCGGCCGTGACGATTGAGAGCATTGAAAAAAGCATCATCGAACACGCCTTCAAGGAAGGCTGGGTGGTTCCGGAGCCCCCGGAAGATCGCACGGGGAAAACCGTCGCCGTCATCGGCTCCGGCCCCGCCGGGCTCGCGGCCGCCGACCAGCTCAACCGCGCCGGCCACACCGTCACCGTCTTCGAGCGCTCCGACAAAATCGGCGGACTCCTGCGCTACGGCATCCCCGACTTCAAACTCGAGAAGCGGATCATCGACCGCCGCCTTGACGTACTGGAAGCCGAAGGCATCACCTTTAAACCCAACGCTGCGATCGGCTCGGCGCTACCCGTGGCAGAACTCAAAGAATTTGACGCCATTGTCCTGTGCTGCGGCTCAACCATCGGGCGCGATCTTCCGATCCTTGGAAGAGACCTCGAGGGCATCCACTTCGCCATGGACTTCCTCTCCGGGCAGAACAAAAAAATCGGCGGAGACAAAACCGCGGTAAAAATCTCGGCCAAAGACAAAAACGTGATCGTCATCGGCGGCGGCGACACCGGATCCGACTGCGTCGGCACCTCGATCCGCCACGGCGCCAAAAGCGTGGTAAACTTCGAACTCTTCCCGCAGCCGCCGCTCTACCGCCCGGCCCACCAGCCGTGGCCCTACTGGCCGATGAAGCTGCGCACCAGCTCCTCGCACCGCGAATTGGCCGAAGATCCCCGCCGCTACAGCATGCTCAGCAAATCGTTCCGCGGCGAAAACGGACACGTCGCGGGCATCACCACCGTCAACGTGGAATTCACCCGCGAGCGCCAGACCGGTAACTCCAACATGGAGGAGGTCCCCGGGTCAGAAAAAGAGTGGAAAGCCGACCTTGTTCTACTGGCCCTCGGCTTCACTGGGCCGGAGCGCGACAACGTCATTCAGGGTCTCGGTGTTGAGCTGGATGAACGCGGCAATATTCGAACCGGCGCCAACTACCAAACCTCTGTTAAGAAGGTCTTTGCGGCGGGCGACTGCCGCCGTGGACAATCGCTGATTGTCTGGGCCATCTCCGAAGGGCGGGAGGCCGCGCGCTGCGTCGACGAATTCCTGATGGGTGAATCCTTCCTGCCCACCAAAGGGCCCGAGGATTTGCCAAGGCGCTAGGTAGCGAGGAAGCAGGCTGTAGGCCTTAGGGCTTAAGACCTGAAGTTCGGAGGCGGCAGGGGGTTGTCGTTTCGCTTACCCGTATTCGGGAAGCGAAGGTTGTGTATAATTCAGGGCAAGACAGACGTTGCCGTCCCCTGTGCAACAATCACCCGTTTTTCCAAGCATTGGAAAAACGGGTTAATTTTTTTCCAATGGCTGGAAAAACAGAGTATACATTTTTCCGACCCTCGGAAGACCCAGAGCAAGATTCCCCAGAGATTGAAAACTTTTTGCGGAGATAAGTTTATGAGCAGCACATTCGGTACACTTTTCAGAGTTACAACGTTCGGGGAGTCGCACGGCAAGGCGGTCGGCGCGATTGTGGACGGCTGTCCGGCCAATCTGGAGCTGACGGAGGCGGATATTCAGCCGCAGCTGACGCGGCGGCGTCCGGGCCAGAGTGCGCTGACGACCCCGCGCGATGAGGCGGATGCCGTGACGATTCTTTCCGGTACCGAGAACGGCAAGACGCTGGGCACGCCGATCGGGCTGTCGGTAAACAACAAGGATCAGCGCCCCGGTGATTACGGTGAAATGGATGTGGTGCCGCGGCCTTCACATGCCGATTACACCTATTTGATGAAGTACGGCAATAAGGCGTCGAGCGGCGGCGGTCGGTCGAGCGCCCGGGAGACGATCGGGCGCGTGGCCGCCGGGGCGATTGCTGAAAAGTGGCTGAAGAGCCGTTTCGGTGGACTTTCGATTGTGGCGTATGTGAGCTCGGTCAATACGATTGAGTGTCCGCCGATGGAGGCGGAGGGGTTGACGCGCGAGTTGGTGGATGCGACGCCGGTCCGCTGTCCGGATGCCGACACCGCAGCCAAGATGATTGCGGCGATTGAGGAGGCGCGCGATGCCAAGGATTCGCTGGGCGGCACGGTGACGTGCATCTGCCGCGGTCTGCCCGCCGGGCTGGGCGAGCCGGTGTTTGATAAGCTGGAGGCGAAGCTGGCGCATGCGATGCTGTCGATTCCGGCGACCAAAGGGTTTGAGATCGGATCCGGTTTTGCGGGCACGCACCTGCGCGGGTCGCAGCACAATGATGCGTTTGTGCAAAAAGGAGACCGACTGGGCACCACGACGAATTACAGCGGCGGCGTGCAGGGCGGAATTTCGAACGGCGAACCGGTTGTGTTCCGGATTGCAATTAAACCAGTGGCGACAATCGGGCTGGCGCAGGAGACGGTGGATCTGGACGGCAAGGCGGTCACGCTGGAGGCGAAGGGCCGTCATGATCCGTGCGTGCTGCCGCGCGCGGTACCGATTGTGGAGGCAATGGCGGCGCTGGTACTGGCGGATGCCGCCCTGCAACAGGAGTACCGCATCCGCTAAAGTTCCGGACCGCTTCATTTACATGAAAAAGGTTAAACAAAATTTCAGCGATGTGTTTCAGGACGCCATGCAGGAGAGTCCGGATCCTGCGTTGGCGAAGCATCTGATTGGGGAGCTGGATCTCGCGTTGCTGATTTCACAGCGGCACAATCTTCTTTTGATCACGCTGTTGCTTGTGCTCTCTACGCTGTTAGTTCCCGTGCTTTTGGATAAGGACCGCTCGAAACGGCCGGTGAGGGAGGGACTGGCTCCGGAAGAGGTCGCCTATATTCCTCAGTATACTCTTCCGCATGATGCCCAGTGGGTGGTGACCTATCGACACATAGCCCTCAGTCCTGATCTAATCGCCACCATAGAACAGCCGGTTTCAAAGAAGTGGGTGAGACAGGTCGCCTATCACCTGATTGTGGCGCAGCAATCTCTGGCTCTTCAGCAGGACAAGAAGGCGGCGGTCCACTTTGAAAAAGCGCTGACGATTTTTCCGAAAATTTTGGGGGTTCACGGATCGCTTGGCACCCTTTATCTGCAGCAGCAAGATCTGGACAAGGCCATTGCACATCTGGAGACCGCTCTGGAGGAGGAGAGGTCGTTTTCGGTTCTTAACAATCTGGGCGCCGCATGGATGGCCGCCGGAGAACTGAAGCGGGCCGAAGAATATCTCCTGCAAGCTCAGGCGACGCAGCCGGAACACCCGGCAAGCTATAAAAATCTGGCGCTGCTGTACCGCGAAGCAGAGAACCCGGAATCCTCTCTGGCGAATTTCAAACGCTACCTTGAGCTCTATGATCAAGATGCGGAAACGATGGAAACCTATGCGGAATATTTAATCGAACTCGATCGAGGGGAAGAAGCCGCCGAATTCCTTGTGACGTACCCTGTGCTTCATACAGACCATGCCCAATCGCTATACCTTTTGCTGGCCCAGATTGAGGCTCGCTCTACCAATAGCGTGCAGGCGGTTGCCGCGCTACAAAAGATGTCCCACTACATCAGCCCCAATCTGGCATTAACGAAATTACATCTGGCCGACTTTGACTCGATCCGGGACACCGCTGAGTTTCAAGCTCTAGTCCGGCGGGTTGAACTGGCGATGGTAACGCTAAAAGAAGGTTGGTAATGGAATTTTTCGGTACATACAGAGGAATAACTATTGCTTTTCCCAGTCGTTTTATTACTGTCGCCCGCTTTCGGAGATTGGTGGGTATAGCTCAGTTGGTTAGAGCGCCAGATTGTGATTCTGGATGTCGCGGGTTCGAATCCCGTTACTCACCCCATTTTTCACGGTTTTCGAACCGTTCCGTGATTACCCCCCTGTTAGAAAGGAAACGATTATGAAGAAAAAAGACGAACTCCGAGATATCTACCACCGCGACAATCTTGATTTCGAAAAAGATTTCACTCCGCAGGTCGCACAGGAAATTATTGAACAGCGGCAGCGGGCCCTCATGAGAAGCCGCGTTATCTCGATGTTTTTCGGTGGACTGGCGGTTGTTCTTTCTGTGGTTCTGATTGCCGTTGTAATTCGCGACTTTCTGAGCAAGAACAACGAGAAACTTGCCCTGCCGGTCCGGACTGCGGAATCCACTTATATTCCGCGACACTCCCTGCCCGCCGAGGCGGCTTGGGTAATGGAATATCAACGGGCCACAGACAATGCCGACCCTTTTGACGAGCCGGGAGAAAAGCCGCTTTCAACCAAATGGGTAAAAAAGGCGGCGTATCACATCATCCTGGGGCAGCAGGCGATGGCAATCGATGAGCCCGAGGAGGCACTCAAGAATTTTCAGGAAGTTGTGAAGATCTATCCTGAAATTGAGGGCCTGCACCGCTCCATGGGAATGCTCTATATTCAAGAGGAAGAGTACGAGTTGGCCGCCAAGCACCTTGAGCTCGCGCTGCAGGAAGAGGAGCTGTTCGGCGTAGTGAACAATCTAGGCACGGCCTACATCGGCACGAAAAATTATGATCTGGCCGAAAAACACCTGACCCGCGCGCTAGAACTGCAGCCGGAGAGTCCGATCTGCCACAAAAACCTGGCGGTGCTCTACCGGAAAATGGATCGTGCGGATGATGCGGTTTTCCACTTTGAAAAATATCTCGAGCTGCGGCCGGACGACCTGGAAACCATGCAAACCTATGCCTTATATTTGACCAAACTGGGTCGTTGGAAAACCGCGGCCCAGTTCCTCGACAAGTTGACTCAACAGGTTACTGATGTGGCCCCTATCTATTTTCTGCTGGCACAGGTGCAGCTTCAAAACGGAGAGCGGGATAAAGCCATGGCCGCTCTTCAGCGTGGAATTCAACTGATTGACCCGGCTCTGGCACTGGCCTGGATGAACCGCGATGAATTCAACATGGTGCGTGAATCACAGGAATTCCAGTCGCTGGTGGATCAATTGGAGATTAAATCCATTTCCCTCGACGACCGCGAGTAATCGTCAGTTCAAATCGACCGTGATGACTCCATCTCCGGCACTCCACCGGGGATGCGCAGAAAACAGGATCTGCGCACCGCTTTCCGCCAGCCGGTTAGCGGCCGCATCGTTTCGAAACGCCGGAAGCATCCATACACGCTGCACTGAAAACGTTTTGCACAATCCGTATAGTGCGTCCGCATCCATTTCCGCTCCGCGCACCGCCAGAGTCGGAATGCGGTTGATGCCCTCTTTCTGAAGCCGTCGGGAGGCGCGGGCGATACCGTACGCGTCTCCGTTCGTGACCAGAATCTGTTCTTCGGACGACTCGGTTCGGATCCATATCGCGGCATCAGATTCTTTTGCTATTTGAACCCCCTTCACGTCCGGCAGCGGAGCTGCAAACCACATGACTCCCGCCAGTAGAAAAAACAGTGCGCCCGCTCTGCCCCAGCGCCGGGGCGCAACAAAGATCAGAACCAGTCCGCCATACCACAGCGCCATCGTCACGACCGACGGAGAGCAAACAAATCGGCAGGCTCCAGGAAGATCCCCCAAACTTTTGATCACAGCGAGCAATAACGTGATAAACACCCGGTTGGCATGATTAAAAACAACGGTGGCTGAAAAAAGAACCGGCGCAGCCAACAGGGACAGACATCCGGTCAGGACGATCATAAATGTAAGCGGAATGATGGCCAGGTTGCCGAGAAGAGCGGCCGGGGAAACGGTGTGAAAAAACGCGGCGGTTAACGGGGCGGAAAACAGCCAGGCCGCTACGGAGGTCAGGGCCAGCATCGCAACCGCACGGCCAGCGGCCATCACCGGTCGCGGCCCGCTGATCTGTGCCAGCGGAACCGCCCAACCCGGCCGATTAAATCCACTGAGGCGGCGTGCCACATAGAGGTGTACCATGACAATTCCGCTGACGACCGTAAACGAAAGCAAAAAGCCCGGGTCGCCCAGCTGAAGTGGATTCATCAGAAGCAGAATAATCGCGGACAGAGAAATCGCAGAGACCGAGTCCGGGCGGCGGCGAACCAATGGCGCGGCAAAATAGACAGCCGCCATCGTGAATGCGCGAAATGCGCTGGGCTTCATCCCTGTGGAAAGGACATAGAAAAACAGCAACGGAATTAAAAAAAGACCCCAGTGCGGCTTGGAGACCCCAACCATCTTCAATCCGGCAATCAAAATGGCGGCCATCACCCCGACGTGCAGGCCGGAAATGGCGAAGATATGCAGTGTTCCCGTTCGGGAAAATGTTTGGTAAAAATCTGCTGGCAACCCATTCCGGTATCCCAGCAAAAGAGCCTGAAGCAGTCGGGTATGTTCCGGAAACGCCTGTACGCCCGCTTGCAAAGCCGGTGCGGCGCGGCGCCGAAGTTTGTAACAAAGCCCCTTGAGCGAGAAGGGAGCTCTTTGAACCCGCACTGAGTCGCTACCCGCTGTGTAGAGAGTCCCCTCTGTTCCGCTATAGGTCGTTTCATAACTTCGATACCGGCCCTGAAGCCGCCACCGGTCGCCATATGCCGCCCGGTTCGCCGGGCTCTTCATTCGCACGCGAATTACAGAGTCCGCCGGCCGCCAGCCCTCCGCAAAATGAACCGCCTCAAGCTTAAACAAAAACTGCAATGCACCGTTTTCTTCATCGCCCTCCGGATCCCCGGCCACCGTTCCGACCATCTCCTGCCGCGAAGACAGTGTTTCCGCGACTCGTAATGACGACCCCGGTGGCGTGTGAATCTGCTCAACCGCTCCGTATGCAGCCGCCAGCATCAGACAGGCTGAAAATGCCGCGGCCTGCCGGTTCCGTTCACTCCCGGCGGCAACAGACAGCGCAATGGCGGACAAGGCGAGAAGCAACAGAGGCGGCAAATCGAATGCTCTCTGAAGATAAAGACCCGCAGCCAGCGACAACGCCACGCCAACAAGAGGTCGGCGCACCTGTTGGCTACTTTTCATCGCGAGTAACTACCGGCGGGGTTTCAATATCTCGAGATCGGGCTTGGAGGGCAACATGATCTGATCCACTTCCAGAAGAGGTGTTCTCTGAGCCTCCAAACGACGAATCTCCTCGATCGCGTTTCGGGTTCCTGTACCCACCATCCGGTCCACAAACGAACGGAAGTCCGCTGTTTCACGAACTGGATCGAACTCCGGAAGAGCTAACCAGGGCGAAACCGTCTCTGCCCCGTACAGGTTGGCGGCCTGTCCTAAGAAAATCACCGTCTTGCCCGCTTCCGCCTGCTGAGCATAACCGCGGGCCAGAGCCAGATAGTGCTCTGGCTTGGGGTCAAGCTCCAACAATTCCAGATAGTAAGGAACCGCCTTCAGCCATTTTTTCTGCCACTGATAAATAACTCCGGACCCTTCCAGTGCCAGAAGATGCTTGGGATCATTCGCCAGAACCTGTTCGTACATCCGCAGCGCATTTTCCGTATCCCCTTCTGCCGCATGTGCATAAGCGGAAATCTCAAGAACGCCCGCGTCTCCCGGCTGCTGGAGCAGCATTTGATCCGATAAAAACACGCACATGGCTGTTTCTTCCACACCCTGCAGCGCCTTCAGCAAATCCACTTTTATATCCCACCGCGTACTGTCCTGATCCAGCATTCTGACACACAGCGGAATCGCGCCGGCGTAATTTCCGGTCTTCATATAAATTTCCAGCAACATTTGCTGCGCCTTCTGGTTATTCGGCGACAATCTCAGAGCCTTCTCCAGCCGCACAATGGCATCCTCGTAGATCCCCAGCCGCGGCAAGGCCTCCGCCCCCCGCAGATGGCGCTCCGTTTGTTCCCACCGGCTCAAACGTTCCCTTAAAAAATCCAGATCAATCGATAATTGTTCTGTTGACTCAGATGTCGCCCCGGCCGTTAAAACATCCGTCCCCTTCTCCATGAGCTCGGTGTTCGTTTCCCACTGCACCCGGTCTTTTTCCGTAGGACCATCAAACAGGCCCAACACCGCCTTCAGGCCGAAAAACGCTCCAATGATCAGCGCGGGAATCAAAACCATTCTGAATAACAGTAGCAACATATCGTGGTTCGTCGCGCGGTTACTATTGTCTCTGCGGCGGGCTGGCGTGTGCTGGGAGGTGCGATGAATCTGCCTGCCATGTCCTTGCGGAATTTCATCCAGAGGGGCTTCGTGGTTTTGCGCCGCATAGAAGCTGCTGCCCGCATCCGAGCTGGTGGAGGCTGACTCGGCCGTTTCCTGACGGTTCTTTTTTCTTCCAAAAAGTTTCATATTTTCACGACGGGTTAAGACCAAACATAAATCTGTTGCAGTATCAAGTCGGCGGCGTAAAGTGTCAAGCGTTGCGGGTTGTCGTCCCGACCCCCGCAAGGAGCCCTTTATGGAAATTATCACCTTAATCGTTATCTGTATTCTGGCCGGTCTGGTATTGCTCCAGCTCGCGATCGCCCTGCACGGAAACGCCCAGCAAAGCACCCGGCTGGAAATGCTCACCCGGGGGCTCGACTCCCTGACCGAACAGACCGACGCGCGTGCGCGAAAAAGCGAAGAGGTGGTCGAGAAACTGGTTGCGGTCAACAATCAGCGATTGGAACAGATCGGCGAAAAAGTAGAACAGCGGCTGGAGCATGGATTTGATAAAACCAGCAAGGTTTTTCAGGATGTCCTCAAGCGACTGGTCGAAATCGACAAAGCGCAGGAAAAAATCGCGGAACTCTCCGGCAACGTGGTCAGCCTGAAAGAAATCCTTTCAGACAAACGCTCGCGGGGCGCCTTTGGTGAGGTGCAACTCAGTGCGTTAATTTCCAATATGATGCCGGAAAACAGCTATTCACTGCAGCACACCTTCGATAACGGAGTGCGGGCCGATTGTGTCCTCTTCCTCCCTGAGCCGACCGGAACCGTCTGTATCGATTCCAAATTCCCCCTCGAAAGCTACCAGCGCATGACCGACCTGGATCTAGGGGATGCCGACCGCGCCGCGGCCGAACGCCAGTTCCGGCAGGACATCAAAAAACACATCAAAGACATTGCCTCCAAATACATCCTTCCCGGGCAAACCTCGGATGGAGCCATGATGTTCATTCCGGCCGAAGCCATCTTTGCCGAGATCCACAGCCATTATCCGGATCTGGTTGAAGACGCGCAGCATGCTCGCGTCTGGCTGGTCTCCCCCACCACCATGATGGCCGTTCTGACCACGGCGCGGGCCGTGCTGAAAGATGCCGCCACCCGCCAGCAGGTTCACATTATTCAGGAGCACCTGTCCGTTCTGGCTCAGGACTTTGGTCGCTTTCAAACCCGCATGGACAAACTGGCGGCCCACATCAGTCAGGCACATGATGATGTGGGGCAGGTGAAAATCTCCGCCCAGAAAATATCGAGCCGATTCGAAAAAATTGAAAAGGTGGATCTTGCGGGAGAGCCCCCGGACGCACTGGATGAGCCAGCTGATGACGAATTAATTTAGCTCTCTCGCGAACCAAACACAACCAGTCGATGAAGCCGCTGTTTAAATCCGTACTGCTTGCAAATCCGTTCGATCTCTGCTGAAATCTCGGGACTGGCAAACTCGATAAACTCACCGGTCTCTTCACAAATCAGGTGATGGTGTCGCCCGTGGCCGTAGATGTGTTCATAATGGGCGTGAACATCCTGATCCCGGATCTTCTGCACCAACCCCGCCTCTGTCATCAAGTCCAGCGTGCGGTAAACCGTTCCGCGACTCACATGATTCGGTCCGGATGCCAATTCCGCGGCAAGGTCATCTGCGCGAAAATGATCATGCCGGGCAAAAACATGCTCAAAAACAATTCGACGAGCCTGCGTAATCCGCGAATCTTTGGCTTTGAGAAAATCAACAAAAGTTGGCCAAGCCTCTTGCACAGAGACGTCCGGCTCCCCTTCTGAATGTTCTTTAATTCTACCGTCGTCCAAGCTCATCGGCTCCGTCACTCCTTCTTTAGACTTAATCCTTATATAAATGTATACCACAGCACCTTTTAGGAATGAAACTAAAAATAAGGATGGTATCGTCCCCCCTGATTTTACGAGCGGACGCATAAGGCGGTTCCGCTGAGACAACAACTAAGGAGAAGTATCATGGCTTACAAAATTTCTGAAGACTGCACCATGTGCGGCGCCTGCGAAAGCGTTTGCCCGACTGAAGCAATCAGCGCTGGCGACGGCCTCTACGTTATCGATGCAAATCTTTGCACCGACTGCGGCGCTTGCGAAGCGACCTGCCCAGTTAGTGCGATCAGCGCCGGCTAAGCACGCGATCATTTTCGCTGAAAGCTCCGATGGAATTCCATCGGAGCTTTTTTTATCCCTGCACGGGGAAGAAGCGAAGCAAAGCAATGGCGCTGAAGATGCCGGTCAGCATCCCGAAAAAGACCTCTAACCGGGTATGCCCCAGCAGCTCTTTAAGCTTCACTTCCGACAGATGGTGTTCCTTGAAAAGTTCATCCACAATCTGATTCAGCAGCCGGGCCTGCTTGCCCGCCGCCGCCCGAACCGTCTGCGCGTCGAACATCACGACCGATGCGAAAACAAAACTGATCGCGAAAAACGGCGAATCCGTCCCCTCGATCAGCCCAATGGCTGTGGTCAACGCGCTCACCAGTGCGGAATGCGCACTCGGCATTCCACCGGTACTCGCCAGATAACGAAAATCCAACCGGCGGCTCTGCACCAGACAAATAATCATCTTGGTTATTTGCGCCACCAGCCAGCCAGCCACGCCGGCCCATAATGCCATATGAATTGTGTTCATGAATTCCCCTGTCGGGTTTGCCTTGTAAATAAGCGGCTTAATAAAGAGTATATGGCCCTCGGGCGCAACCTTTTTCGGGCCGCCCCGCATGCAAACAGGAGCCTCGAATGGGTGAAACGGTTTTTTTTGAAATCAGCCTGATCATTATCGCCTGCGCCGTCCTTTCCTGGGGCGCGCTCCTTCTGCGACAGCCCATCATCGTCGCCTACCTGATCGGCGGCTTCCTGTGCGGCACCTCCGGATTCGGGCTGATTCACGACACCGCCGTTCTCAACGGAATCTCCGATATCGGCATCACCCTTCTGCTCTTCCTCGCCGGAATCGTCCTGCACCCCCGCCGCCTCAATGAACTGCTCCGGCAAACCCTTCTGCTCACCCTCATCAACTCCGCCGTGGCCATTCTCATTTGCGGTGGATTCTGCCTACTCTGGGGATTCAGCCCCGTCGAGGCCTTTTTCATCGGCCTGCCGTTTATCTTTTCCAGCACCATCCTCGTCATCAAACTGCTTCCGACCACCGCCCTGCATCACAAACGAATGGGGGCCTACTGCATCGCCATCCTCATCGCGCAGGACATCATCGCCGTCGCCCTGCTCATCCTGATCGGCAGCCGGGGCGGCTCACCGATGCAATGGCTGTTGCTTCCCGTCAAAGGCATCGGTCTTATTGCCGCGGCCTTTGCGTTTGAACAGATTATTCTTCGGCGGGCGATGGCCCGTTGCGACCGCTTCCACGAAATGCTCCAGCTGTTGGCGCTCGGCTGGTGTCTCGGTCTGGCCTTGCTTGCCAAACACATCGGCCTCTCGCACGAGATCGGAGCCTTTATCGCCGGCGTCGCCCTCGCCCGCAGTCCGCTGGCCTTCTTCCTCTCCGAACAGCTGAAGCCCTTCCGCGACTTCTTTCTGGTCTTCTTCTTCTTTGTGCTCGGCACCCGTTTCGACCCCTCCGCCCTGCGCGCCGTCGCCCTGCCGGCGCTCATCCTCTGCCCGCTGATGATGGCGGTAAAATACGGCACCTTCCGCTGGCTGTTCAGTCGGGCCAAAGAAGACGCCCCGTTTGCACACGAAACCGGCGCGCGCCTAGCGCAGGCCAGTGAGTTTTCATTGATTCTGGTAGTGGCCGAACAGCGCGCCGGTCTGTTAAGCAGCAACGGCTTCCAGCTGGTTCAGCTGACCACCGTACTCTCTCTGCTTATTTCCTCGTACATCGTCACCGCCCGCTTCCCCTCCCCGCTGGCCAGCAACCCGAAGCTCAAACAAGATTGAGGGAATGGAATATTGGATTATTGGAATACGGGATTGCTGGAAGATCTGAATGTCCGGCTAAATGCAACAATCCATCAATCCAATACTCCAATTATCCTCTCCCCCTACTCCCATGGAGGCGTCGGAGAAAGCACAGCGTTGAAGCGCTCAATGAGATCCTCCTGATACGCCCCGGCAAACGTTCCGGCCTGAATGCGAGGTAGCGCCGTATCCAGCAACTCCGTCCAGCTGGCGACTTCGCCCCCGGGAAGGATCGGAAAAAACAGACACCCGACCGACTGCGCCGCCTCCAGGTCGCCGGGTGCATCGCCGACCATCACAATTTTATCCAGAGAATAGCGCCCCACCGCCGCGCGGGTGAGGGACTCCGCTTTCGACCCCAGCTCCGCGCCCGCGATCACATCAATAAACTCTTCTAGCTGCGCGTTACGCCACTCGCGCACCAGCGCCTCCTCCGTCGTCTGCGACACCACAATCAGATCCGATGCCTCGCGCAGTTTTTCCAACCCCAGAGAAACACCGTCGAATACCGGCATCTCGCTGATCGTTGCAATCTGACGGCTCACTTCTGCGCTCCAATCAAATACATCCTGAAGCCCGGCATCCCGGCACTTATCCAGCTCCGCCATGCTCAGCGGAACCCCAGACTCAATAAACCGCTCCAGCGCCGCAATCGGAAGCGTTTTTCCAATGTCTGGAAATTCTGCACTCAGTTTTTCCAAACATTGGAAATCGGACTGCCCTTGCGAGGCGAAGCCCTGTGCCGCAACGCAGTTGCCCAAGGTTTGGAAAATTTTCAGAAGGAGTTGAAACCGGTTGAGGCCGCGCCACGGCGAATAGAGCCCGACCCACTCGCAGATCCGCCGCACGTCATCTTCCGCCGCCTCCAGCCCCCACATGCGAATAATCCCGTCATGAAAAATCCGCTGCTTCACCGTCATGCTGTCGAATACGCACCCGTCCGAATCGAGTCCGATAAACACCTCATGCCGCGGCACAAAATCAAGGAGGTCCTGCTGAGAATAGAATTCTTTCATGCGCGACAAGCTACCCGTTTGCCCCCGCCCTGTCCAGAGGCAGGCTGAACCTGCACCCAAATTTTCCACCCGCAACTAAACCCGGGGTTTCTATTTTTGAATTCGCGCAAATTAGCGTTCATTGCCACTCCCGCTGGTCGTTGCCGTCCTGCTTTGCAGGCCAGCCTCTGCCTTCGGCGGTCGCAGTTCGTCTAAACTCCTAGCTCGGCGCTGCTCCTTTTTTTCGTGGCTTCTCGTGCTCTTTGTGGCTATTTTCTCCCCCTCTTTAACGAAAGGTTTTTTAATGAAGGTACTGGTTGTAGGCAACGGCGGGCGCGAACACGCTCTCTGCTGGAAACTCAAAAACGACTCGCGCGCGCCGGAGCTGTTCTGCGCACCCGGCAATGCAGGCACCGCCGCGCTTGGCACCAACCTCGATCTCGGCGCAACCGACGTCGCCGGAATCGTCAGCTGGGCCAAAGCCAACCAGCCCGACCTCACCGTCATCGGCCCGGAAGCGCCGCTGTGCGCCGGACTATCCGACGAGCTAGAAGCCGAAGGCTTCCGCGTCTTCGGGCCGAGCCGCACCGCCGCCGAGCTCGAAGGCAGCAAACAGTTTGCCAAAGAGATTATGAAAGCCGCCGGCGTCCCGACCTCCGGCTACGCCGTCTTCACCGATGCCGAGGAAGCCTGCGAATACGCCCGCGAGCGCGGCGCACCGATCGTCATCAAAGCCGATGGACTGGCCGCAGGCAAAGGGGTCACGGTTGCTGAAACCGTAATGGAAGCGGAAATTGCCATCCGCGATGCACTGGCCGGAGCCTTCGGCGATGCCGGCAGCCGCGTGGTGATCGAAGATTTTCTCGTCGGCGAAGAAGCTTCCATCCTCGCGCTGATCGACGGCGAACACGTGGTGATGCTCGCCTCGTCGCAGGACCATAAACGCGCCTACGAAGGCGACACCGGCCCCAATACCGGCGGCATGGGCGCCTACTCCCCCGCCCCGATTGTCACCGATGCCGTGCTCGAAAAAGTCCGCACTGAAGTCTACGACCGCACGCTGGCCGAACTCAAAAAGCGCGGCATCACCTATAAAGGCGTGCTTTACGCCGGACTGATGATCGACAACGGCCAACCGAGCGTCGTCGAATTCAACTGCCGCTTCGGCGATCCCGAAACGCAGGCCGTACTCTCCCGCTGGGATGGCGATATTCTGCCCGCGCTCGAAGCGTGTGTGGACGGCACCCTCTCCGAAGATTTGATTTCGTGGAAGTCCGAACCGTCCGTCTGCATCGTCATGTCGGCCGGCGGTTACCCCGGCGACTACGCCAAAGGCGACGTCATCTCCGGCCTCGACCAAGCCGCCGCTGAAGACGCGATTGTCTTCCACGCCGGCACCGCGCTCGACGGCGACAACATCGTCACCGCCGGCGGACGCGTTCTCGGCGTCACCGCGCTCGGCTCCGACCTGCAAACTGCGGTCGACAACGCCTACGCCGCTGTCAAAAAAATCTCGTGGAAGGACCCCTTCTATCGTAAAGATATTGCCCATCGTGAATTGAAGAGGAGTTAACTCTGAGTCCTACCGCCATAGCCGAATTCAAAAGATGGCTCACTAAACCCGAGGGGGAGCATCTTGAATTTAAAGCCGCACGGGATAGTTTTCCGCGCGAAAAGCTTCTTCAATACACCATCGCGCTGGCGAATGAAGGTGGCGGCCGGCTTATTTTGGGAGTCGAAGATGCCTCACGAGAGGTCGCCGGAACATCTGCCTTTTTAGATCTTGCTGAAATAACGCATCAAACATTACAAAAAGCTCACCTCCGAATTGAATTTGAAGAGCTTTTTGTTGATGAGAAGCGGATCCTGATCGTACATATCCCATCACGCCCCATCGGGCGAGCATTGGAATATAATGGTCAATACTTGATGAGGTCAGGTGAGAGCCTTGTTCCCATGACCCCAGAACAACTCCAGCGTATTTTTGATGAATCCGCGCCGGACTATTCCGCAGAAATTTGCACCGCCGCCGTCTTCAGCGACTTAAGCCCAAATGCGATTGAAAGGTTCCGCGCTCGTTGGATCGAGCACTCCGAAAACAAACGCCTTAGCGAACTTTCCCCGGAACAGTTGCTGGAAGATGCAAGTCTGTTGGTTGATCGAAAAATAACATTTGCCGCGTTGATTCTGTTCGGAACAGAAAAAACCCTGCGAACCTTTCTTCCCCAGTCAGAAGTCGTTTTTGAGTATAAATCATCGGGTCGGGCGGGCCCGGCTCAACAGCGTGTAAATATCCGCGAAGGCTTTTTTTCCTGCTACGACCAACTTTGGGAACTAATCAATCTTCGTAATGATAAACAGCATTACTCCGAAGGACTATTTGTTTATGACATTCCGACCTTTGATGAACGCACGATCCGGGAGGCTCTGCTCAACGCCATCTCGCATCGAGACTATCGCTTAGGCGGCTCCATCTTCATTCGCCAATTCCCACAAAAAATTGAAATCGTCAGTCCCGGCGGACTGCCGGAAGGCATCACGCTTGAAAACATAATTGACCGCCAAAACCCGCGGAACCGCCGCATCGCCGAAGCGTTTGAAAAATGCAATCTGGTTGAACGTTCCGGCCAAGGCATGAATCTTATTTATGAACGTCTTATCGAACAGAGCAAGCCGCTGCCTGACTTTTCGAATACCGATGCCTATCAGGTTTCGATGACCATTTCCGGTCAAGTAAAAGACCCCCTCTTTGTGCAGTTCCTAGAAAAAGTTTCTGCTGAAAGACCTGATTTTCAGATGGAAACCCACGACTTGATTCTTCTCGATCAAATCCATTCCAGCTTGCCTATTAACCCAGAATCCAAACCCCGCCTAAAAGAATTGGTTGAGCTCGGGGTGGTTGAATGTACAGGTCACGGTCGAGGGACTCGCTATCTTTTAAGCCGCTCGTTCTTTGAAATGGCGAACAAAAGTGGTATCTACACACGGCGACAAGGACTGTCACGAGCGGCGAATAAAGAACTACTACTCAAACATATCCAGCACTCATCAGAGGCCACGATGGCAGAGTTCAGACAGGTTCTTCCCGATCTTTCGGATGATCAAATAAAAGGCCTCATTAGAAACTTAAAGCAAGAGGGTAAAATAATAAAAAAAGGGAAAACACGCGGATCTTCTTGGATTTCAACAAGTTACCCTTATTTAGGGTAATGGGTATTCTTTTAGTGTCATCTGGCGTCGCGAAAGCTATAAAGTGCTGACTTACAACGACATACAAATACCCGATCTTTTGGGTTAATTTTAAATAAATGGGAGTTAAAAATGGCTAACACACAGGTAGCAATCGTGATGGGAAGCGCCAACGACTGGAAGGTCGTAGAGCACTGCTTCGAAACCCTCAAGGAGTTCGGCATCACCGCTGAGGTCCAAGTAATGAGCGCGCACCGCACCCCGCACGAAGCGTGCGAGTTTGCGGAAAACGCCGCCAAAAACGGATTTAAAGTAATTATCGGCGCGGCCGGCGGCGCGGCCCATCTGGCCGGGGTTCTGGCCGGACACACCATCCTGCCGGTTATCGGCATCCCGATGCCCGCCTGGGCGCTCGACGGAATGGACTCGCTGCTCTCGACCGTTCAGATGCCAAAAGGCGTTCCGGTCGCCACCGTCGCCATCGGCAAAGTCGGCGCCGTCAACGCCGCTATCCTCGCCGTGCAGATGCTGGCACTGGCCGACGAAGAACTCGCCGCTAAACTGGTTGGGTTCAAACAAGATATGCACGACGACGTGCTGAAATCGAACGCCGACCTGCAAAAGCAACTTGGAAAGTAGGGTCTTCATGCCCCACTGCGGCAATATTTTTAGGTAGAATAATTAAGGGCAGACACGAAGTGAGGCTGGTGCTATTGAGACGGCAGCGAAGCGGCAATAATTTCCACGGCCAACTGCAACTGAACAAGCAATCATTCTGCCTATGTTTCATATCGGTTGAATCGGGATATTTAAGAAGTGATCACAAGAGTGGGACTTTATCAATAAGCTACATTATGAGCGAAATTGTTCCAGTTGACGCAACAAGGCCCGACCCGGAAATCATCCGGCGGGCCTGTGCGCTTTTGGAAGCGGGCGAACTGGTCGGTGTGCCAACCGAAACCGTCTATGGCATCGCCTGCGCACCGGAGCACATCGAAGCACTCTACTGCGCCAAAGAGCGCGAGCGCGGCAAGCCGATCGCCCGCCTCGCCGCATCCCTCGAGCAGGTTGAAGCCCTCGGCGCGGACTTTGGAAAAGACGGCCGCGCGCTGGCAGAGAAATACTGGCCCGGCCCGCTGACCCTCGTGCTCAACACGCCGGACGGCCCGACCGGCTTCCGCGTGCCGGACCACAACGTGCCGCTCGCGCTCGCCCGCGCCTTCGGCCGCCCCATCGCGCTCACCAGCGCCAACAAAAGCGGCGGCGCCGACGCCGCCAATGCGCAGGAGGCGCTCCAAACCCTGGAAACGGCCGTGCCGCTTTTTCTCGACTCAGACAATCCCGGCGCCAATATTCCGAGTACCGTTATTCTTTGCACAGAAGATGAAATCAAGATCCTGCGCGAGGGAGCAGTTTCAAAAAAGGACATAATTAAAAGGCTCTCATGAAAAAATTAATTTTTGTCTGCACGGGAAACACCTGCCGCAGCCCGATGGCGGAGGGACTGCTGAAAGCCATGCTGCCGGATAACTGCGGCTGGGAAATTTCCTCCGCAGGCGTCTGCGCGGCGAACGGCTGGCCCGCCAGTGAGCATTCGGTGGAAGCGCTGCGCGAAAAGGGAATCGATATCTCGAATATTAGCTCGCAAACACTGACGCCGCGGCTGATCGCCGAGGCCGATCTGCTAGTCACCATGACGGAAGGGCACCGGCAGGCCATTCTGGCGGTTGCGCCGGAAAGCGAAGGCAAAGTTTTCTTGCTAAAATCGTTCGGAATCGCACAATGCGCGGCTGATATTAACGACCCGGTCGGCGGATCGCTGGATCTTTATCGCCATGTGCGCGATGAGATAGACGCCGCTCTGCCCGACCTGATTCTTTATATGATGGAAGCTAAAGGAACTGAATAATGAAAATCGCAATTGGCGCCGACCACGGCGGATTTGAACTGAAAGCAAAAATTATTGATGTGCTGAAGGCTAAGGGAATTGAAGTTGAGGACTGCGGCACCCACAGCGCCGAATCATGCGACTATCCCGACTACGCCGCCGAAGTGGCGCGCCGGGTTTCGCAGGCCGAAGCCGACCAGGGCATTCTGATCTGCAACACCGGCATCGGCATGAGCATCACCGCCAACAAATTTCCGCGCGTGCGCGCCGCGGTCTGCTGCACGCCGGAAATGGCCGAGCTGACCCGCATTCACAATGCATCTAATGTGCTCTGCCTCGGAGCCAACAATGCCGCCGAAGACGCTTTGATGGATATTCTTGAAGCCTGGCTGAGCAACGAGCCGGACACCGACGGCCGCCACGGCCGCCGCGTCAATAAAATGAGGGCCTTCGGCAAAAGCACCAGCGACGCCGTCGCCCTCTACGAAGCCGACCCGGAAATCTACAAGATCGTCCGCGACGAAAACATCCGCCAGAAAAACAACATCGAACTGATCGCCTCCGAAAACATTGTCAGCCAGGCCGTCCGCGAAGTGCAGGGCTCGCGCCTGACCAACAAATACGCCGAAGGCTACCCGTCCAAACGCTGGTACAACGGCTGCGAATGCGTCGACGAGGCTGAGCAGATGGCCATCGACCGCGCCAAAGAACTTTTCGGTGCCGAACACGCCAACGTGCAGCCGCACAGCGGATCCGGCGCCAACATGGCCGTTTACTATTCCGTTCTCGAGCCGGGCGACACCATCCTCGCCATGAGCCTCGCCGAAGGCGGACACCTCACCCACGGCCATCCAATGAATTTCTCCGGGCGCTTCTTCAACATCATCCCCTACGGCGTCTGCAAAGACACCGAGCAGATCGACTACGACGAAGTCGCCCGCCTCGCTGAAGAGCACAAACCGCGCATGCTTGTGGCCGGTGCCAGCGCCTACTCGCGCATCATCGACTTCCCGCGCCTCAAGAAAATCGCCGACAGCGTCGGCGCCTACTTCATGGTCGACATGGCTCACATCGCCGGTCTCGTCGCCGCGGGCTGCCACCCGAGCCCGGTTCCGCACGCCGACTTCGTAACCACCACCACCCACAAAACCCTGCGCGGCCCGCGCGGCGGCATGGTGCTGTGCAAAAACAAATTCGCGGCCGACCTCGACCGCCAGGTCTTCCCCGGCATTCAGGGCGGCCCGCTCATGCATGTGATCGCCGCCAAAGCGGTCGCCTTTGGCGAAGATCTCAAGCCGGAATTCAAAGTCTATCAGCAGCAGGTGGTAAAAAATGCCGCCGCGCTGGCCGATGCCCTGCAGAAAAACGGATTCCGCCTGGTCGCCGATGGAACCGACAACCACTTGATGCTGGTCGATGTCGGCGCCAGCGGCCTCACCGGCAAGGACGTCGCCAACGCATTGGATAAAGCATCGATCACTGCCAACAAAAACGGCATCCCGTTCGACAAGAAAAGCCCGTTTGTCACCTCCGGCGTCCGTCTAGGCACCCCGGCGGTCACCACGCGCGGCATGAAGGAAGAAGACATGGTGACTATCGCCGACTTTATCAAAACGGTGACGGAAAACATGGAAGACGATTCCAAGCTGGCGGAAATCCGCGAGCAGGTCATCGCCTTCTCCAACCGCTTCGAACTGCCCTAACGACTCCCGCCTGCAACGCTGTAGCACTGTGGGCAGAGCGTCAGGGCGGTTTATTTCTTCCACCCCTTGGAGCTTTTCATCCGGAAAGCTCCAATGGTTGGAGTTTTTTTGCCCCGATTTTCCAATGATTGGAAAGCCCGGAAAGGGCTTTGTAATTGACTATGGCGGGCTTTTACGGTTTGATTCACGCCAATTCACTTCAGGGAGTTTTCTATGAAACCGTTCGTCAAATTTGCTCTGCTCGCCATTCTGCTTTCCGCCCTTTTCGGTTGCGCTAACTCCGGCGAGCCATTTGAAGTCCGCCTGGCCCCGCCGGACACATTCAATCCGGTTTTCATGCGCTACAAAGAGCGCCCGGGCGAAAAGGTTATCGTTGTGGCCGTTGATCCGGGCGGAAGCTGGGCCTTCGGATATGACCACAGCAGAGACAATCTGCAAGAAGCCGCAATGAACGCCGCAATGAAATGCGACAAGGCCCGCGAGAAACATAAGGTCTTCACCAAAGCGAAAATTTTCGCGATCAACGATGAAGTGGTGTACTACGACCAATTCAAGTAAACCCCGCTGAGCCATTCTGCGAAAACCGCCCCGGATTCCGGGGCGGTTTTTTTATCTCTCTCCGAACAGATTGATAACAAATGAGACTTGAGCCCGTCGTCAAAGACCGCCAGAATTCGCCTTGAAAAGAAAGGGAGGTTGTATGAAAAAGATCCTGTTAATTGTGGGTATCGTCATTCTGATTCTGATTGTGGTTGTGGTTCTGTTCTTAGGGCAAATCATCAAAGCGGGAATTGAAACGGCCGGGCCCAAAATCGCCGGAGTTCCCATGAGCGTCGAAAAAGTACGGGTCAACCCGCTGACCGGAAATGTGCACGTGAAAGCATTGATCATCGGGAATCCGGAAGGGTTTAAAACCGACAGCCTGATGGAACTGGGCGAGTTCAATCTGGATATTGCTCTGGGGTCTCTCTTCACGGACACGATTATGATTAAACAGATCCTGATCGACGCGCCGGAAATCACCTACGAAAAAGGGCTGCGATCGAGCAACATCAGCACCTTAATGGATAATCTGGCTCCGGCCGAACAGCCGGAAGAAAAAGTTACCGAAGAGCCGAAGAAGAAAAAGGCCCCAGCGAAGAAGGTCGTGATTGAAGACTTCCAGCTCAACAATGCCAAAGTGAACGTCACCCTCACCGCGCTCGGCGGCAAAAAGATGACCCTGCCCCTGCCCTCGATTCAAATGCAGGACATTGGCAAAGGCACCGGTGGAACCGATATTCGAGAGGTGATCTCCGAAGTCTTCGGCTCCATCAGCGATGCGGTCGTTAAAGCGCTGGCCTCTTCCGGCGACTTTGCCGGCGATGCCCTGAAAGGTGCTGGCGGCGCAGTGAAAGATGTGGGCGGAGCCGCCACCGATAGCATGAAAGACGTCGGCGGAGCCGCCACCGACGCGGCGAAAAGCACGACAGACGCCCTCAAAAAAGGAATCGGCGGACTGTTCGGAAAAGAATAAACGAACCGTCGAAATCGAAAACCGCTCCGGCATTCCGGGGCGGTTTTTTTATGCTCATTCAAAGCGTATCGAGCGGACTTTGAGGCCGTGCGCTCATGGTGCGCACCACATGGGTGTAAATCATCGTCGTGTCGACATTTTTATGGCCGAGCAGTTCCTGCACTTCGCGGATGTTAACCCCCTGCATCAGCAGATGAGTCGCAAAACTGTGGCGCAAGGTATGCGTCGTGACATGCTTGGTTACCCCAGAGGCACAAGCCGCTTGTCGCATGGATTTCTGTAACGATTTTTCGCTAACATGATGCCGTCGCGTCTTTCCGCTCTCGGGATCGACCGATAATTTGGCGGCCGGAAAGGCATACTGCCAATTCCACTCGACGGGGGCGTTGGGATACTTTCTGGCCAACGCATTCGGAAGCCAAACCGCACCACAACCTTTTTCCAGATCCTCTGTATGCAAAAAATGCACTCGCTCCAAATGATCCTTCAGTTCGTCCACTAGGCTGGCGGGCAAAACCGTGCTTCGATCTTTATCCCCCTTTCCGGAGCGAACCATTACCGTGTCATGATCGAAATCCAAATCTTGCACCCGAAGCCGAACAACTTCCGAAACGCGCAACCCGGCACCATACGTTAAGCGAAGCATCAATCCGGCGGTTCCCGCGGCATGAGCCAACACGCATTGAGTTTCCTCAACCGACAGCACCACCGGAAGCTTCGGGCCCCGCTTTGCGCGCACGGAGTTGATGTCGGGCAAATCCACCTTCAGCGTTTCTCGAAACAGAAAGAGGAGCGAATTAAACGCCTGATTCTGCGTCGATGACGCCACATTACGCTGAGTGGCCAAAAAAGAAAGATAGGCACGCACGCTATCCGCCGAATTCCAAGCGATGGATTGCGTTCGGGTATATTGGAAATAGCGTTCGACCCATCCCACATACGTCACCTGCGTCTTGGACGCATAATGGCGGAGCTTCAGTAAATTCTTCATCCGTGCAAGCGCATCCGAACGTTGTACCGCAGACGCCCCGTCTACTCCCTGTTCCGACAGAGCGGAACCCTCCGGCCCCACGCCCTCTGCTCCATACGCCATACTGTTTTTCTGCTCCCGCAGGAAAACATTCAAATACAGCTCAACAGCTTTCATAGCCTGCCGCAGCTGCCAGTCTTGCACTGAATCATCACGAGCCAGCTGATCCGAAAAACACTGGAGCAAATCGTTTTCCGAAAGGTGCTCCCGGTCGAACTCAGAGCGTAGAAAACGCAAAACCCAATTGGTGTAGTACGGAAGATGAGCTTCGTCCACCAAGTTCCGCTTACCGCATCCGTCCGACCCCGGCACACATCGCGGATCACTTCGTCTTCAACGGAGGGAATATGAATCCCCGCAAGCTCCCCGTCGCGAAAGAGCCGGGCGAGCTTGCGGGCGTCGCGTCGATCTGTTTTCACCCGGTCACCAGACTGTGACGGGATCTTAGACGGTGCGACCACGATGCATTCAAAGCCCAGCTTAATCAGTCGTCTCGCCAATACGAATCCTGTCGGCCCCGCCTCGTAACACAGCGCAATATCCTCCTTGGATAGATCATGCTTCTTCATGATCCGCCGCAGTACAGCCTCAAACGCCTTTAAATCAGCCGATGCCTTTCCGTAGAGCTCCGGCTCCCCCGCTCCTGAAAAAGCGAGTGCAACAACATTTGATTCTTTGTGCGCGTCGATTCCTATGTATACTTTTCGCATGGCGTGTCCTTTGGTTTGTATTACATTGCTTAATACAATGTTGGATAGGCTCCGGTTCGCCGGAGCAGCCCACGAGACCATCCCATGGGGCACGCCAACTATTTTAAAAAGAAAATGACCGTGGCACCACCAACTTCAGCCATAAGGTCTGGCCAACATGGAGAATAGATTATGAAATTATGTTCTTACCTCACTCTTACTATATTAGGCTCTTACCTCGCCCTTGCGACAGTAGGCTGTGCATTCACCTTTAGCACCCCATCCGCCATGGAACAGAAAAACGAACCGCAGCTCCTGCGCCTCCCATACACAAGCATCGTCGATAATCTCGAGCGGGATTATTTTCTCTATCTGCCCATTGGATACGAAGAAAACTCATCCAAAGAGTGGCCCGTGCTGATTTTTATGCACGGAGATGGCGAACGGGGCAACGGCAAAGAGGATCTGGACTATGTGATGGCGTACGGACCGCTTTACGAAGCCTGGGTTCAAAAGAAAGATCTGCCGTTCATCATTATCACTCCGCAGCTTCATATGTTTGGTCAGGATGGACCCGATGGGCCGGATTACATTCGCAATCGCACCTGGGATGGTATTCCCAAGCGTCTGGATGAGGGTGTTCCGCCACACCATACCGATATGCCGGCGTTACAGATGTTCGGGCCCATGCGCGGGGCCGTACCCGCCGAAACTCCGGAGTCTGACGACTTTCTGACCGAAACCGGATGGCGAAAAACCGATCCGGACGTGATTACCATTCTAGACTCTGTGCTGCTCAACTATCGCGCGGATAAAAAGCGGGTTTATTTGACGGGCGCCAGCATGGGCGGCTTTGGCACCTGGTACTACGCCGCCAAGTACCCTGAAAAATTTGCCGCCCTGCTGCCGGTCGTTGGTTATCCATCCGTCGAACAGGCTGAAACCATAGCTAAGGCGGGCATTCCTGTATGGGTGTTTTCCGGCGGCAGAGATCCTGCCGTGGAAACCCAATATTTCTTTGCGGGCATGGACAAAATGAGTGAGCTGGGCGCGATCATGCGCTTTACGACAGAACAGGATATGTTCCACGATGTATGGAATCGAGTCTATGCCGGTGAAGATGTTTACAACTGGCTGTTGCAGTACAAAAAACAATAGGGGGCTTATGCATACCCCAGTTTTTTGAGTATCCAGAAGTTTTTGCGCCAGTCCTTCTCGACCTTCACCCAGAGCTTCACTTTAACGGGCAGGCCGTACATTTCGGTCAGTTCCTTTTCGGCCTGATACTGAACGCTTTTGAGCAGCCGTCCCTTTTCGCCGATCACGATGCCCTTTTGAGAATGGCGCTCCACGTAAACCTCCGCCTGAATGGTCCACTTGGCCGGGGTCTCCTCGATCTCCTCAATCCAGATGGCCAGACAATGGGGCAGCTCATCATGCAACCGCTCAAAATATTTTTCCCGAATCACATCCGCCATGTTCAGCTTGCGGGGATAGTCCGTCAAAATGTCTTCCGGAAAAAGCAGCGGCCCTTCCGGCATCAACTCAAACAGCGCGGAGCTCAGCTCCGGCAGTCCACCGCCGTTGAGCGCTGAGCCCTCAATCCAGACCGGCTTTAAATCTGACTCTTTTTCGACGGCGACTTCCGCCCAGCGCTCTTTGTAGCTCAGCAGATGCCTTGTGCCGATATCGGTTTTATTCAGCAGAATCACGCACGGCGTTTTGTCTTTCATCAAGCGGCGCATCCAGCCCTCGTCCTCCATCCAGATTTTACTGGAGGCGTCGAGCACCAGCAGCGCGGCATCGGCGCCGCCGATCGCCGAGCGGGCCATCTTGTTGAGGTTCTTGCCGAGATCGCCTTCCGCCTTGTGAATGCCGGGGGTGTCGAGAAAAACAACCTGCCCGCGCTCCTCGGTCAGAATGGCACGAATCACATTGCGGGTGGTCTGCACCGTGTCGCTGACGATGCTCACTTTTTCGCCGAGCAGCGCGTTGAGCAGCGTCGATTTACCGACGTTAGTCCGGCCGACCACGGCGACTACGCCGACCCGTTGTGTACTGATTTCTGTCATAGCCGCGCAGGATGCCACGTTGCCTTCCGCCCGCACAGAACAAAATGCGTTGCCGCCTGAATAGCCATTGCACAATCCCACCCCTTTCCGCATAATGCATAACCTATGAAAAAGTCACTTATCCTTCTGCTTTTTGCCGCATCGACTCTGTTCGCGCAGACCAACAGCGAGCCGGTTATCACGGCTATCGATGGCTACGCCGCGCGCGTCAACAACCGCATCATCACCTACGGCGACATCCGCGAAAGCATCGCCCCGGTCATTCAGCAGCTCTTGCAGCGCTATCAGGGCGAAGAGCTCGTTCAACAGCTGCAGCAACTTCATATCCAGGGCCGCGAAACACTGATCGAAGAGGCCCTCATTCAGGAAGAGGCAAAAAGCCAGGAGCTGGCCCTGCCTCCCAAAGTGATTGACGACGAGGTGGAGAGCATCATCCGTGATCGGTTTGATGGCGACCGCGCCCTGTTTAACCGGGCGCTGGCGGAACGCCGCATGACCCTTGAGGAATGGCGCGAAGAAATCACCGACCGGCTCGTTATGCAAGTGTATTACAGCCAGGAAGTCCTCCGCAAGGTCCGCATCCCCGACGAAGCCGTTCGGGCGGAATATGACCGCGTCAGAGAAAAAGAACTCGCCATCCCTTTCCGGGTAAAATACCGCTTTATCCTCATCAACAAAGGGGCCACCAAAGAAGAACAGGCCGTCAAACGCAAGCAGGTGGAAGATATTCTCCAAAAACTGCGTGACGGCGCCGACTTCGCCGCTCTGGCCGAAAAGGTTTCCGAAGGCGACACCTCGCTCAGCCCGTGGCGCGACCCGGCCGACGTCAAAGAGATCCTCCGCCCCGCACTGCAAAACACACCCGCCGGGGGAATCAGCGAGCTGATTGAAGACAACAACGTGTTCTACATCGTCAACGTGGAAAGCCGGCAGGAAGAGGGAACTGTCCCCTTCGAAGAAGTGCGCGACCCGATCAAACAAAACCTAGCCGCACAGGAGCGCGAACGACTGCACGACAAACTGATCGAACGCCTCACCGCCCGCCATTACATTGAACGCTACTAACCGCGCCGGCGGCGCGGAAATCCTACATCCGAAAGACCCAAATCCTATGAAGGATAAAATTCGAATCGGGTTAACCTGCGGCGACATCAACGGCATCGGCCCCGAAATCGTCCTCAAGGCCGCTTCTTCCGAGGTTTGGCGTGCCCGCCATAGCCTTGGCGACGGCGGGAAAAATGACGTCGAGTTCACCTTCATCGGCCCGGAAAAACTTTTTCCAGGTTCCAATGGCTCCGGTGAGCCCGGTCGAGCCGTTTGGAACGTTGCCACCGAGCGGCCGCCCGAGCCGGGGGCCATCACCGCCGAAGCCTCGATGATCGCCGTTGCCGCCATCGAACGCGGCGTGCAGGGCTGCCTCGCGGGCGAGCTCGACGCGATCGTTACCGCCCCCATCTGTAAAGAGGGACTGCAACTCGCAGGCATCCCCTGGACCGGCCACACCGAAATGATCGCCTCCATGACCGGCTGCAAACGCTACGGCATGATGCTGATGGGCAAAGGACTGCGCGTGATGCTCGCCACCCGTCACCTGCCGCTGCGCGACGTGGCCGACGCCCTGACCCAAGACGCCGTTCTGGAAGCCATTGAGCTGACCGGCGAAGCGCTCGGCCAGCTCGGCGTTGAGAATGGACGCATCGGCGTCTGCGGCCTCAACCCGCACGCGGGCGATGGCGGCGCACTCGGCTCCGAGGAGGCAGACCTCATCGTCCCCGCCATTGAGGCCGCCCGGGCCGGCGGCCTCAACGCAATCGGCCCCGTTCCCGCCGACGTCATTTTCTACCAAGCGCTTCAGGGATCCTTCGATGCCGTTGTGGCGATGTATCACGATCAAGGCCTCGGCCCGCTAAAAATGCATGCGTTTGATTGCGGCGTAAACTGGACGGTCGGCCTGCCCATCATCCGCACCTCGCCCGACCACGGCACCGCCTTCAACATTGCCGGACAGGACAAGGCCGACTCCGGCAGCATGATCGCCGCCATCGAAACGGCAATAGCGCTCGCGAAGCGAGCGCGGAATGATGGAACAGCGGAGTAATGGAGTGATGAAAAAAGAAACCTCCGGCACTCCAGCACTCCAACACTCCGGCACCCCTCTTCCGCGCCTGACGTCTCCTTCTGTTATCCGCTCGTTACTGGATTCTCTCGGCCACCGGCCGAACAAAGGGCTCGGACAGAACTACCTCATCGACGGCAACATCCTCGGCATCATCGTCGATGCCGCTCAGATTTCAGACGGAGACCGCCTGCTTGAAATCGGGCCGGGTCTCGGCGCGCTGACGCAGGCGCTGCTGGCGACCGGCGCGCCGCTGACCGCCATCGAAAAAGATCCGGCGATGGCCCGCCATATTAACCATACCTTTAAAGGTGTGGTTCTTTTGGAGGACGATGTTCTGAACGTGAATCTGTCTGAGTTATTTTCCGGCGGGATGAATAAAATTGTGGCCAACCTGCCCTATTCGGTCGGCAGCCGTTTCATCGTCAATGCACTCGAAGCAAATCCGCTACCGGAGAAGATGGTGTTCATGGTGCAGAAGGAAGTGGCCGACCGCCTCACCGCGCAGCCCGGCAGCAAAGCGTACGGCCCGCTGGCAATCTGGAGCCAGCTGAACTATGAGGTGAAGAACATCAAGAACGTCAGCCCGAACTGTTTTATGCCCGCGCCCAAGGTGTGGTCGGCGGTGGTCCGTTTTGAAAAGCGCTCCGCGCCGCTGGCAGATGTGGCGGACTACGACCGCTTCAAACGGCTGGTCAAAACAACGTTCACTCAGCGCCGCAAGCAGATCGGTTCCAACCTTCGGAAAAACCTGCCGGAATTTTTCCAAGGGTTGGAAAAAGCCGGCATCGATCCGGCGATGCGCCCGGAGCAGATTACAATCGAGCAGTGGGTCCGGCTGGCGGATTGAAATTTCACAGCCGGTCTGCGAGATGCGAACGTTATTCAGTAAACGAGAGCGGCTTAGCCAGTGAAGAATAGGCCGGCCGAACAGCAGGCATAGCCATCGAGGGCGATACATTGGTGTCAACCATGCTCGCCAGATCAAGCTCCGCGCCCGGCTCTTCCACAATGGCCCCGGAACCAACCGACTCCGTCGGCATCGATCGCTGCATCACGTGCAGCCCGAGAAAGAGGACAAACAGCGCGGCAATTCCATAGCGCGGCTGAGCAAACATCCACGCCAGACTCTTATCGGGAAAGAAATGGAGCGACGGCTGATGGTGTGCCGCACGCACCGCCTGCAGGGTGCTTTGAATGTTTTTTTCAACGCGTTCCGCATCGGGATGCTCGAACGCCTTCAACGACAATAATCGGGCCATGTCGATCTCGGGAGTCTCTGGGGGTTTTTTGCTCATACTTCAAATTCCGCCAATTCCGCCTGCAGCCGTTTGCGAGCATAGAACAGTCTAGAGCGAACGGTCCCTTCGGAACACCCCACAATGCCGGCGATCTCCGCATGGGGCAGTCCCTGTACATCGTGCAGTATGACCACCGCTCTGTGTTTATCCGACAGGGTCAGCAGCGCTTCGTTCATTTTTTTCTGAAACTCTCTCAGACTCATTTTCCGCAGTACAGATCCTTTGCTGGAAAACTCCTTATAGGACTCCGCCTGCTTAATGTCGGGATCGAACTCCTCAAACTGCACGGTTTTACGGCGATTGCGCCGTTTGCGAAAATTGATGGCGCGGTTAATGGCAATGCGATAAATCCAGGTGTAGAAGCTGGCCTGTTCGCGAAAATGCGCCAGTGCCTTCCAGGCCTTCACAAAAACCTCCTGCGTCACATCCTCGGCATCCTCGCGGCTACTGACCATGCCGTAGACCAGCCCGTAGATTCTGTCGTAATAGCGCCGGATGAGCTCTTCATAAGCAGACATATCATCCAGCTGTGCGCGACGGACCAGATCGGTTTCGTTCAGCTCAGGCCGTTTTTTTGCTGCGGGGTTCTCTGCCATTGCGTTTTTTCCAACCCTTGTAAACTTTTGCCTTAATACGTCTGGGTTCGGATGCCCTTTCTAGCAGAGTTTCCAAACCTTGGAAAAAGAAAAGCGCCCCGAAAACCTTCGGGGCGCTTTTGCAGAGCCGTTGCCGGTCCGGATGTTACCCCTGAATGGCGGCCTGCGCGGCAGCCAAACGGGCGATCGGCACACGGAATGGTGAACAGCTCACATAGTTGAGGCCCACTTTACAGCAGAACTTAACACTCTTGGGATCACCGCCATGCTCGCCGCAGATTCCGCACTTGAGGTCGGGTCGGGTCGAGCGGCCGCGTTCCACACCCATTTTGATGAGCTGGCCGACGCCGGACTGGTCAATGTGCTGGAAGGGATCGGACGGCAGAAGTTTTTCCTGCAGGTAATCCGGCAGGAAGGTTCCAATGTCGTCGCGGCTGAACCCGAAGGTCATCTGTGTGAGGTCGTTGGTTCCGAAGCTGAAGAACTCAGCGGTCTCGGCGATCTCATCGGCGGTCAGCGCCGCGCGCGGGATTTCAATCATGGTGCCGATCATATACTTCAGAGCCACGCCGGACTTCTTGATAACCTCTTCAGCAGTCGCACGGGCGATCTGTTCGAGGAAGTCGAGCTCGGCTTTGGTTCCGACGAGCGGAATCATGATTTCCGGAAGCACTTTGACCTTTTTCTTGGCTTTGGCGACCTTGCAGGCGGCCGCGATAATCGCGGTGGTCTGCATCACGCACAGCTCAGGATAGGTGACCGACAGGCGGCAACCGCGGTGTCCGAGCATCGGGTTAAACTCGTGCAACTGTTTGACGCGGTCCGCAACCTTTTTAACCGGTACGCCGAGACGTTTGGCCATTTCTTTCTGGTCCGTCGCGGTATGCGGCACAAACTCGTGCAGCGGCGGGTCAAGCAGGCGAACCGTCACCGGCAGGCCGTCCATGGCTTTGAAGATGCCCTCGAAGTCCTTCTGCTGATGTTTCAGCAGTTTGGCCAGCGCGGCTTTGCGGCCCGTTGCGTCCTCGGCGAGGATGAACTCGCGGATTGCCCAGATGCGGTCGCCTTCGAAGAACATGTGCTCGGTCCGGCAGAGGCCGATTCCTTCCGCACCGAATGAACGGGCGGCGGCGGCATCTTTTGGGGTGTCGGCGTTGGTGCGCACGTTGATCTTGCGATTGGCGTCCGACCACTGAGAAACCAGATCGTACATTTTAAAGATCGGATCTTTTTTAGCGGCGGCGGTTCCTTCAACCACACCGGCCACAACGGGGCTGACCTGGGTGACGATCTGACCTTCGTACACTCTGCCGGTCGAACCGTTGAGACTCAGCCAGTCACCGGCTTTGTAGGTCTTCTTACCCACCGTAACCGTTTGCTTTTTGTAGTCGATGATCAGGTTGCCTGCGCCGCAGATGCAGCACTTACCCCAGCCGCGAGCCACAACCGCCGCGTGGGAGGTCATGCCGCCGGTCGAGGTGAGAACGCCCTGCGCGGCCCACATGCCGCCGACGTCTTCGGGGCTCGTTTCGTGACGCACGAGCACCACTTTGGCGTTCGGGTTTTTCGCGACCGCAGCCTCCGCATCTTTGGCATCAAAGACGATCTGACCCACCGCGGCGCCCGGGCCGGCCGGAAGAGCGGTGGTGATGAGTTTGGCTTTTTTCTCAGCCGCAATGTCGAAGATCGGGAAGAGCAATTGCTCAAGGTCTTCGCCGGATAGGGTCATCAACGCCTCTTTTTGCGTCAGCACCTTGGTGAGCTTTGCGCCGGTAAATACATCTTCGCCGGTGGCCATTTCGACCGCCCAGCGGACACCCGCCAGACCGGTGCGTTTGGCGTTACGGGTCTGGAGCATCCAGAGCTTGCCTTCCTGCACAGTGAACTCCACGTCCTGCGGGTATTTATAGTGCTTTTCGAGGCGGGCCATAATCTTGGTGAGATCGGCGTGGGCTTTTTTCCAGACTGCCGATTTTTCTTTCGGCATGTCTTTGAGGTCTTTCGGGGTACGGATACCCGCCACCACGTCTTCGCCCTGCGCGTTGATGAGGTATTCACCCATCGGGTCGCTGTGACCGGTTCCGCCGTCGCGGGTGAAAGCCACCCCGGTACCGGACTCTTGGCCCATGTTACCGAAAACCATTGTGCAAACATTGACCGCGGTGCCGAGCAAACCGGTGATCTTGTTGATCTGGCGGTATTTCTCAGCACGCTCAGAATTCCACGAACCGAAGACGGCGCGAATGGAGAGATCGAGCTGCTGCATCGGATCCTGCGGGAACGGTTTTTTAACCTTTTTGAGATAAACTTTTTTGTAAATATCGACGAGTTCTTTGAGTTGATCGGCCGACAGATCGGTATCGTCTTTGGCTTTGTACTTCTTCTTGAGTTTTTCGAGCTCCGCTTCGAAGTCCTCGTGAGTCAGTCCGGTGTATGGACCCATCACCACGTTACCGAACATATCGATGAAGCGACGGTAGCAGTCCCATGCGGTGCGCTCGTTGCCGGTCTGCTTGATGAAGCCGTGAACGGATTTGTCAGTCAAGCCGAGGTTGAGAACGGTGTCCATCATACCGGGCATGGAAACCGCGGCGCCCGAGCGGACAGAAACGAGCAGTGGATCGTTGGCATCACCGAGTTTTTTACCCATCAGTTTTTCGAGCTTGCTCAAGGTTTTTTTGAGTTGGTCTTCCATCCCCTGCGGATAGCGGCCGCCGTTTTTACTGTAGCAGGCGCAGGCTTCGGTGGAAACGGTAAATCCGGGAGGGACGGGAATATTGGCATTAGACATTTCTGCCAGGTTGGCACCTTTGCCGCCGAGCACGGCCTTCATCGTGCTGTCACCTTCAGTGTTTTCTTTTCCAAATCCGTAGAAATACACGTACTGCTTATTCTTCGCCATCAGGTCTCTCCTTTAGTTTGCGCTCCTCAAATTGCACGGAGCGTCTAATGCGTTTTTCTCTCCGAAAAAAGAGGCGCAATGCTATCAGAGCACACTAGGGTGTCAAGCCACGGAAGCGCCTTCGCGCCGCGCTTCGGGGAAGCTCACGGCCCGGCTGGCGAGGACTCGTTCAGGTCGAGAACCCCGTTGCCGTCACTGTCCGCTTTTGAGTGGACAAACTCAAACGCACCGATGTCCGCGCGGGCATGGCCATTGTTGTTTCCGTCCAGAACCCGCGGCCGGCCGGAACGATCCGCCGCCAGAAAGGTGTCGGTTCCCTGATCGATCATCGGGGAGCTGTGCTGCAGAGTAAAGACGCCGGCGTCGCTGTTCTTGAAGCCCGGCTCGCCGCCGATATTGCCCTGCCCCTTCGGCTTCGGCCAGCTGCTCGAATACGTCATCTCTGTCTCATAATAATTGTGATTTCCCAGCAGCGTCTGGTTGTGGTGAATCGCGGTGTTCTGAGCCGCGCCGAATGCGGTGCCGCCGCCCATCTCCTCGGCGCGGTTGTGCGCCACCGTGCAGTTAAACAACTCGCTGCGCTGCGCGCCGCCGCCGAAACGTCCGGCCCGGTTATAGGCCAGCACACAACTGCCCAGCCGCGCATGACTCGCCGCCCCGCCGGAGCGGCGCGCCGTGTTTTCCTTAAATTCGCAACGGATCGCATTGCCGCCGTAAAGCCCGCCGCCGTACCACAGCGCCGTATTGCTCACCACCAGACAGTC